>Ga0209281_1000361_pt1 | contig 74287 bp, 71 predicted proteins | sample MedtruBG_FD_187514 | JGI IMG/M metagenome (GOLD analysis project Ga0209281, IMG submission 187514) | Root nodule microbial communities of legume samples collected from California, USA - Medicago truncatula BG (SPAdes) (version 2) | ecosystem: Host-associated > Plants > Roots > Nodule | place... | reverse complement strand
GCTCGACCGCGACGGCCACTATGGCGCTTTCTTCGGTGCCCATCACATCGCAACAATCAACTTGACCAACAAGCAATCCGTCAGTGATGTATCCGAACAGGTGTCCGCCATGTCCCCGGGCTAAACAACGAGCACAGGGATGAGGGGAGAGAGGGTCCCGGTCCCTCGGAATACTTCTCATGGGCCGTGCGGAAGGAGATGGCGCGCAGTCCCCAAACGAGGTTGCGGGAGCGCCCGTGCATCCCCGCCTCCCTCATTCCTGTGCTCGTCACAGGAATCCAGCCAGACCAAGTCAGTGGGCTGGAAAGACTCTCCCGCGCCGCAGACGCAGCGCTGCTCTCATCCCTGTGACGAGCACAGGGATGAGGGTGGAGAGGGTGCGGTCCACTCTTATAACCTGTGCGGAAAGTCAGGAAATGGCGCAACACTCCTGGCTGCTACCAATCCTCTTCGACGGCCTTCGGGCCGTTGCCCAGCCGCCTCTCGAGCTCCGTGGCCTCTCCCTCCGTCAGACGCAGGTCAAGGCTCACGCGTCCATCCTCGAGGTCTTCGCGGCCATCGACGATCGCATGCTGGTAGACCCAAGGCAGCAACTGCAGCTGATCGAGACCCAGAACGACGGTGCACTCGGTCATGACGCCCGAAAGACGCCGGCCTATTTCAGTGAGAAGATCGTCGACACCTTCGCCGGTCATGGCCGAAACGGCGACCGTGTTGTCGGCGCTCGCGGCCTTCTTCACCAGCGCTTCGCGCACTTCCGGCTCGACCTTGTCGATCTTGTTCCAGACCTCGACAATGCGCTCGGCACCCTCCTTCTCGTCGATGCCGAGATCGGCCAGGATGCGCAGCACGTCGCTTGCCTGGGCCTGATTGTCCGGATCGGACAGGTCGCGCACATGCAGAACCAGGTCGGCCTCGAGTACCTCTTCCAGCGTCGCCCGGAAGGCGGCGACCAGATGCGTCGGCAGATCGGAAATGAAGCCGACGGTGTCGGAGAGGATGACCATACGCCCATGCGGCAGTTTCAGCCGCCTCAGCGTCGGATCCAGCGTCGCGAAGAGCATGTCTTCGGCGAGCACGCCGGCCCCGGTCATCCGGTTGAAGAGCGTCGATTTGCCCGCGTTCGTATAGCCTACGAGCGCGACGATCGGATGCGGCACCTTCTTGCGCTTCGACCGGTGAAGCTGGCGCGTGCGCCGCACCTGCTCCAACTCGCGCTCCAGCTTGACGATCCTGTCCTGCAGCAGCCGGCGGTCGGCCTCGATCTGCGTTTCGCCGGGCCCGCCCATGAAACCCGCGCCGCCACGCTGCCGTTCGAGGTGCGTCCAGCTGCGAACCAGGCGGCCCTTCTGATAATTGAGATGTGCGAGATCGACCTGCAGCGTGCCCTCCCTGGTGGAGGCACGCCGGCCGAAGATTTCCAGAATGAGGCCGGTGCGGTCGATGACCTTGGCGTTCCATTCCTTCTCGAGATTGCGCTGCTGGACAGGCGTCAGCGGGTGATCGACGATCACGAGCCCCGCATCCTTCTCGCTCAGGACGTGACCGATCTCCTCGATCTTGCCGGTGCCGAGCAGCGTGCCCGGTTTTGGCTGGGCGACGGAAACGATCATGCCGTGAACGACGTCCAGGTCGATGGCGAGCGCCAGGCCCGTCGCCTCCTCCAGCCGGCTTTCGTCCGAACGCGTAGCGGGCTGCGCAACGATGTCGGCAGAAGCCTTCCCGGTCTTTTTCAGGATCGGAACGACGACGACGGCACGCGAATCATCGCGGAGCCTCTCGAGCTCCGGAATGATCGACGACGATTTTGAATCACGCTTGGTAATGTTCCTCACATCCCGTCAGGAGGCAGCTTCCTCATTCTCGAACATCTGCAACGGCTGGCCCGGCATGATCGTCGAGATGGCGTGCTTGTAGACGAGCTGAGAATGACCGTCGCGGCGCAACAGCACACAGAAATTGTCAAACGATGTTACGACACCCGTCAGCTTGACGCCGTTGATGAGGAATATGGTCAAAGAAATCTTTTGCTTGCGGACCGTGTTGAGAAAGAGATCCTGCAAGTTTTGAGAACGTTCCGCCATCGCGCCGCTTCTTTCTTATTTGCCGGCGTTCTGGCGCCGGTGCATTTTGTTAATTTTTAAGGTGTCACGTACGATCCCGGCACCTCCGCAGGGTTTGGTATCAAATCACCGTCTTTTCCGCAATGTCGAAAAAGGTCTCGCGAATATTCTGTGCTATGCTTCCTGGATGACCGTTGCCGATCGTCTTTCCGTCGACGGAAACGACGGGAAAGCAGATGCTGGTAGCAGCGGTGATGAAGACCTCCCGCGCTGCGAGCATTTCTTCCACGGAGAAGGCCGTTTCCTCGATCGCAAGGCCCAGCGGCTTGGCCACGTCCATCAGGGTGGTGCGGGTCACGCCGCGCAGAATGCCACTTTCCGCCGGGCGGGTGCGTAACGTCCCTTCGCGGTCCACGATCCATACATTCGTCGCCGCCCCCTCTTTGACCATGCCGTCCACGTCGACGAAGATCGCCTCCTGCGCGCCCGCTTCCTTCGCCTGCTGACGGGCAAGCACATTCGGGAGAAGGCCGACGCTCTTGATATCGACGCGATCCCACCGGTTCTCCGGCACCGTTATCGCCGATATGCCCTCGGCATTCTTCCGGGCGATCGCCCCGGGATCCGTGCGTTTGGCGGTGACGACGATCGAAGGCGGCGTGTCCGCATCAGGGAAAACATGATCCCGCCGCGCGACGCCGCGGGTCACCTGCAGATAGAAGAGCCCGTTGCGGACCCTGTTTCGGCGCAGCACCTCCCGGATGACATGGATCAGCGCCGCACGACTCATCGGCCAGCCTATCCTGAGCTCGCCCAGGGATCGCCCTAGGCGATCGAGGTGTCGGGTCAGGTCGATGATGAAGCCGTGCCGCACCTCGCAGACCTCGTAGACGCCGTCGGCAAACTGGTAACCCCGGTCCTCGACGTGAATGGCGGCTTCGGCGTGCCGGACGTAAGTGCCGTTGACATAGGCGATTCTCGGCATGGCTGAGGCCCTCAGAAATATTGAATGCTGACGCGGAAGAGCTGTTCGACATCGCGGACGGTCTCGGCGGCCGCGAGGAGGACCACGCGGTCCTTCGCCTTGATCCGCGTGTTGCCGTCTGGGCGCACATAGGCCTTGTCGCGATAGAGCGCGCCGATGCGGATACCCTCCGGCAATTCGAGCTCGCGCAGCGCCTTGCCGACCAGCGGAGAGGTTTCGAGCGCCTCTGCCTCGATCACCTCCGCCATGCCGTTCTGCACCGCGTAGACCGACCGGATGCGGCCCTTTCGCACGTGCTGCAGCACACGCGAGATGGTGACGGCGCGCGGATTGATATAGGCGTCGACACCGGCGGCGCCGGCGAAGTCCTGATAGGCCGGTTCGTTGATCAGCACGAGGGTCGACTTCGCTCCAAGCCTCCTGGCAAGCATGCTCCCGAGGATGTTGATCTGGTCGTTATTCGTCAGCGCGACGACGAGATCCGCCTCCTGGACATCCGCTTGCGCCAGGATCCGCTGATCCATGGCCGAGCCGTGGAGGACCACCGTGCTGTTGAGCTTGTCGGCGACGAGCACGGCGCGATCCCGGTCGTTTTCGACGAGTTTCACCCGCATGCGCGGCTGCTGTTCCTCGATCGTTCGCGCGACGAAATAGCCGATATTGCCGGCGCCGAGGATGATGATCCGCCGCGCCTCCTGTTCTTCATGGCCGAAGAGCGCCAGCGTGCGGCGGGCATGGTCCCGGTCGCAGACCACATAGGCGAGATCGCCGGTCTTCAACTGGTCGGAGGAATGCGGAACGATCAGCTTACCGTCCCGGAAGATACCGGTCACGGTCGCGTGCAGATCGGGAAAGAGCTCGCTCAATTGCTGCAGCGGCGTGTCGACGACGGGGCAGTCTTCCATACATTCGATTGCAACCATCGCGATCCGATCGTCCGCGAAGCGCACCACGTCGGTGGCGCCGGGAAAGGATATGCGGCGAAGCACGAGCCGCCCTACCTCGATTTCCGGAGAGATCGTCACGTCGATCGGGACGTTCTCGCGCGAAAAGAGGTCGGAATATTCGGGCGCAAGATAGCTCTGCGCGCGGATGCGGGCGACCTTGGTCGGTACGTTGAAAATCGCATGGGCTACTTCGCAGGCGACGATGTTGACCTCATCGTACAGCGTTACCGCGATGAGCATGTCGGCCTGGTCGGCGCCCGCCTTCGCCAGTACATCCGGATGCGCCCCGTGGCCGACGTAACCGCGCACGTCCAGCGTCTCGGTTATGTAGGCAATCAGCGCGGCCGACGTGTCGATCACCGAAACGTCGTTATTCTCGCGCGACAGCCGCTCGGCGATGCCGTAACCGACCTGCCCTGCCCCGCATATGATCACCTTCATTGCTATTCCTTACGTCTGGGACGGATCTGCCGATGGCTCGTTATGGGTTTCTGATCACACGCCCAACGACTTCAGCTTGCGATGAAGGGCGGAGCGCTCCATTCCGACGAATTCGGCGGTGCGCGAGATATTGCCGCCGAAGCGATTGATCTGGGCGATCAGATAATCGCGTTCGAACATCTCGCGAGCCTCCCGCAGCGGCAGGGTCATGATGTGCTGATCGCCCTGCGCCGAGATCTTCGGCAGGGTGTCCCCAACCTCGTTCGGCAGCATGTCGGCGGTGATCGGCGTATCGGGACCGTCGCTGCGCGCGAGGATCATCAGGCGCTCGATGTTGTTGCGCAGTTGGCGGATATTGCCGGGCCAATCATGCGCCTGCAGTACGGCCAGCGCATCCTCGCCGATCTTGCGGGGACGGATGCCGGCCTGTTCGCTTACCTGTCGCATGAACATGTCGACCAGGAAAGGGATGTCCTCGCGCCGCTCCGCAAGAGCGGGAACGCGCACCGGAATGACGGCGAGCCGGTGATACAGGTCCTCGCGGAACAGGCCCTCGGTGATCATGTTCTCGAGATTGTAGGCGGTCGAGGAGATGATGCGGACATCGACCTTGACGCGCTTGGAGCCGCCGACCCGCTCGAACTGCTGGTCGACGAGGACGCGCAGGATCTTGTTCTGCGTTTCGCGCGGCATTTCGCCGACCTCGTCCAGGTAGAGGATGCCCCCGTGGGCCTCCTCGAGTGCACCCGTTCGACGCGGCTGCCCCGTCGTTCCTTCGGTACCGAAAAGCGCGATCTCCATTCTGTCGGGCGTGATCGCAGCCGCATTGAGAGCCACGAAAGGACCGTTGGCACGCGCGGACTTGCGATGGATCATCCGCGCGACGAGTTCCTTGCCGGAGCCGGACGGTCCCTGGATCATGATACGGCTGTTGGTGGGCGCCACTTTCTCGATCATCTGGCGCAGTTGCGACACGGCAACGGAGGTTCCGATCAGTTCCACCGGATCGCCCGACTTCCGTCTCAGCTCTGAGTTTTCCCGCTTGAGCTTGGAATTCTCGAGCGCCCGCTCGGCGATCAGGATCAGCCGGTCGGCCTTGAACGGCTTCTCGATGAAATCATAGGCTCCGCGCTTGATCGCGGAAACGGCGGTTTCGATGTTGCCGTGACCTGAGATCATCACCACCGGCAAATCGGGGTGCCGGTTCTTGATCTCGTCGAGCAGTGCCAGGCCGTCGAGCTTGCTTCCCTGCATCCAGATGTCCAGGAAGATCAGGCGCGGCACACGGTCGTTGATCGCCGCGAGAGCGCTCTCGCTGTCGAAAGCGGTCCGCGTTTCATGGCCCTCGTCCGAAAGGATTCCCGAGACGATCTCGCGAATATCCTCCTCGTCATCCACAACCAGAATATCAGCCGCCATTGGTATTACCCTTATCCTTCAAATTATCTTCGCCCCCGGTCTCGCCGGCGGGCGGCAGAACCACCCGGATCATCGCCCCGGCGCCACCGTCGAAGTCCGGCGGTGCGTCGTGCAGTTCCAGTTGCCCGCCGTGGTCCTCTATGATCTTCTTGACGATAGCGAGGCCGAGACCGGTGCCCTTATCCCGCATCGTCATGTACGGCTCCAGAATTCGGTGCCGGTTCTCGGTCGGAAGCCCCTTGCCGTTGTCGATGACGTCGACCACGAAGCGGCCGGTGGTATCATCGCGACGGGATCGGATGACGACTGTGGGCGCGCCTCGTGACGTTCCCGCGGGCACGGCTTCGATCGCCTCCACCGCGTTCTTGACGAGATTGCCGAATGCCTGACCCAGCATGCGGCCGTCGAACTGCCCCTCGAGCGGTTCGTCGCCGAAATCGCGGACGAAGTTGATGTGGCTGTTGCCCATCTCGCGCAGGAATACGGCGTCCTTCAGGATCGCCCGCAGGTCGGACTTCTCCTTCGTGGGCTTCGGCATCCGCGCGAAGGCGGAGAATTCGTCGACCATCCGGCCGATGTCCTCGACCTGGCGCACGATCGTTTCGGTGCACTGGTCGAAGACCGCACGGTCCTCCTGATCGATCTGCTTGCCGTAGCGGCGTTTCAGCCTCTCGGCCGAGAGCTGGATCGGCGTCAGCGGGTTCTTGATCTCGTGTGCGATGCGGCGAGCGACGTCCGCCCAGGCGGTGGAGCGCTGCGCGATTACCAGATCCGTGATGTCGTCGACGGTGATGACATAGGAGCCATGCGATTCGTCGCCCTCCTCTCGCGTCACCTGAACATTCATCGTGCGCTCGGTGCCGCCGCGCATGATATTGATCTGCTTGCGGTAATCGTTGCGGTAGCGGCTCTCGGCCTCGACCAGAACCGCTTCGATTTCCGGGGCCACGTCGCTGAGATTCGCTCCGATGAGCTCCGGCGCCGCCTTCTTGAGCATCCCTTCCGAAGACGGATTGAAGATGGTGATGCGGCGATCTCTGCCGACGCCGATGACTGCCGCCGTTACGCCGGAGAGCACTGCCTCGATGAAGCGGCGGCGTTGGTCGACCTCGTCCTTCGCCACCAGGATCTGATCCTGCTGGGTCCGAATTTCGCTCACCATCTTGTTGAACGTGCGCGACAGGTTGCCGACGTCGCCGTCGACGGCGCGCACGGGAACGACGACGTCGAGATTGCCGGAAGCGACGCTGTCGGCGGCGCCGATCAGCTGCCGGATCGGCCGGACGATGCGGTCGGCGACCGCAATGGCCGTCCAGATCGCCGCCAGCAGCACGATCAGGGCAAAACCGATGTAAAGGACGCCGAAGGCGATCTGCAGGGAGGTCCGCCCGGCCTCGAGCGTCTTGTATTCCGCAGTGTTCTCTTCCATCAGCCGCATCGATCGCATGACTTCCGGATCGACGTTTCGGACGGTGTAAAGATAGGTGCCCGGAATGTTTTCGAGCGGAATGACGGCTCCCACCAGATTGGTCACGCCCGGGGGGATAAGCGTCGGCTGACCGGCAATGGTGCTCTTCAGTGCGTCCTGCGGGATCGCCGGCAGCGGACGATCGGTCGAAATATTGGCCTGGAGTATGGCGCTGCCGTCAGCGCGCACGAGGAATGCGCCGAGCATGCCGCGCCCCCTCGCCTGCCGTGTCATCAGCTCGACGAAGCCGGTACGGTCGAGGCTATAGAGCTGGCGATTGCGCTCCAGGTCGTTGGCCATCGACACCGTCTGACCCTGAAGGTAGCTGGCATTCTCGAGGACGTAGGCCTGCGCGACGTTCAGGGAGGAACGGACGATCGCCTGCGTACGCAGCGAGAACCAGCGGTCGAGGCCGACATCGAGGGTGATGCTGGCGAAGATCGCGACGAGGATCGCCGGCGTGATCGCGACGATCGAGAAGAGCGCGACGATGCGCACATGCAGGCGCGCTGCGGCTCTTCCCTTGCTGCGCGCCCTGAGCAGTCTGAAGATCTCGCGAGCGATGAGATAGATCAGGCCCACGACGAAGAGGCCGTTGATGCCGGCACAGGCGATCACGATGTTTCTCTCGGGCCGGATCGGGGTCAGACCGAGGAGAACGAGCAGCGACAAGGTGGCGCAGATCAGGGCACCGGTGGCGAGCATAAGCCCCGGCAAGGCAAAGGAGGCTCGCCGATCCTGGGCAGCAGTGACTCCGTCCTCCGTGCCCAATGGCAAGGCCATTCCATCCACCATGAAAAGTGCTACCCCCAACCGGCGTACCGACGACACCGGCATACGCCTGCGTTCCGGACCGAGACATTGAACCTTAAAGCGCCGCGTCTCCTTTCGGATACGCAAAGCTCCCCGCCCGCACCCGTCTGATCGACCGGCTGCGACCGAGCGCCGGCGAATCGACGCTTATGCGAGGTTCAAGCAACGCATTGTGGCGAAAATGCAACGGTGTTGCATCTCAGTCAAGCGCTACGCGAGCTGCGGTACACCGAGACCCCGAGTTCGCGGATCTTCTTGCGCAGCGTATTGCGGTTGAGACCCAGGAGGTCGGCCGCCTTGATCTGGTTGCCGCGAGTCGCCGTCAGAGCCGCGAGGATCAGAGGATATTCCATTTCCGCAAGGACGCGATCGTAGAGGCCGGAGGGCGGTAAGGCATCGCCAAAGCTCGCGAAATACTGCCGCATGTTTTCCTCGACCGCCTGCGATATCGACAGCGAGCCCGAGCGCGCCGCGGCCTTTTCGATCGGGCTGTCCGGGATCTCCGAACGCAGTTCGTTCTCGATGATTTCGCGGGTAATGACATCCTGTGGATAAAGTGCCGTCAGACGGCGAACGAGGTTCTCGAGCTCGCGCACATTGCCCGGCCAGGGATGCGCCTTCATCAATTCGAGCGCCTCCTGATCGAAGCGCTTGACGTCGAGCCCTTCCTTTTCGGCCTGCTGGACGAAATGGCGGACAAGGTCCGGGATGTCTTCGGCGCGGTCTCTCAGGGGCGGCAGACGCAGGGGCACGACATTCAGGCGATAGTAGAGGTCTTCGCGGAAAAGGCCCTGATTGATCGATTGTTTCAGGTCCTTGTTGGTGGCAGCGACGATGCGGACATCCGAGCGGATCGGCGTGCGTCCGCCGACGGTCGTATACTCGCCCTGCTGCAGCACGCGCAGGAGACGCGTCTGCGCATCCATCGGCATGTCGCCGATTTCGTCGAGGAAGAGCGTCCCCCCTTCGGCCTGCTCGAAGCGCCCGGTGGAGCGCGTCTGGGCGCCGGTAAAAGCCCCCTTCTCATGACCGAACAGTTCCGACTCGATGAGGTCGCGCGGGATCGCCGCCATGTTGATGGCGACGAAGGGGCCATTTCTCCGCTTGCCATAGTCGTGCAGTGCACGGGCAACGAGTTCCTTGCCGGTGCCGGACTCGCCGGTGATCATCAGCGTGAGGTCGGTCTGCATCAGCCGCGCAAGCACGCGGTAGATTTCCTGCATGGCGGCGGAACGGCCGACCAGCGGCATCCCGTCCTGCGAATCGTCCTCGAGTTTGGAGGGCCGTCGCTTCGGTTCGGCGAGCGCCCGGCCGATGATGCCGATCAGCTCCGTCAGATCGAACGGCTTCGGCAGATAATCGTAAGCGCCCTTCTCCGAAGCCTTGATGGCCGTCATGAAGGTATTTTGAGCGCTCATCACGAGAACCGGCAGATCCGGCCGTGCCTTCTTGATCCGTGGCAGGAGATCGAAGGCGTTTTCATCCGGCATCACGACATCGGTCACGACCAGGTCGCCGTCGCCGGCTGCTATCCAGCGCCAGAGGGTTGCGGCATTGGAGGTGATGCGCACATCGTATCCGGCACGGCTGAGCGCCTGGTTCAGCACGGTGCGAATGGCTGCGTCGTCATCCGCGACGAGGATCGTTGCGCCCGTCATCCATTGGTTCCTTTTGTCATCGGAGTTTCTTCATCGGCCGCCAGCCCCTTGGATGCCGGCATGAGAACGCGGAAGGTCGTGCGGCTATGCTGGCTGTCGCATTCGACGATGCCGCCGTGGCCGCCGATGATCTTGGCCACAAGCGCCAGGCCGAGACCGGACCCGTTCGTCTTGGTGGTGATGAACGGGTCGAAAAGATGCGGCAGCAGATCGGGAGGGACGCCCGGACCGTTGTCATGCACGCAGAATTCCAGAGGCAGCGAGATCTTTTCGCGCGTTCCGGCGACCGAAAGGCGAATGCCCGGCCGATAGGCCGTCGTCAGCAAAATCTCGCCGTCCGCCCTGTCGCCGATCGCCTCGGCCGCGTTCTTGATCAGATTCAGGAAGACCTGAACCAACTGGTCGCGGTTCGCGAAAACCGGGGGAAGCGACGGATCGTAATGTTCCGATATCTTGATTCTCCGGGCAAAGCCGGCCTTGGCGATCGCCTTGACGTGGTCGAGCACCGCATGGATGTTGAGCGGCAGGCGGTCGACCGGGCGCTCGTCGGAGAAGACCTCCATCCGGTCCACGAGCGAGACGATGCGGTCCGTTTCGTCGCAGATCAGTCTCGTCAGGGAGCGATCCTCGTCATTGACGGAGGTTTCCAGGAGCTGCGCGGCGCCGCGAATGCCCGAAAGCGGATTCTTGATCTCGTGGGCGAGCATCGAAGCAAGGCCGGTGACGGACCGCGCTGCGGCACGGTGGGTGAGCTGGCGGTCGATCTTGTCCGCCATGGACCGCTCCTGAAAGACGATCACCACCGATCCGGGTTGCGACAGTACCGGGGCCACATAGAGATCGACGAGCTTGTCGGCTCCAAGGCGAGGAGAGCTGAGGTCCACCCGGTACTCGTTGACCGCCGCCCGCCGCTCGCGAACCTGCTCGATCAGCGTCAGGAGCGGGCTGCCGAACGGAATGAAAGCGCTGATATCGTGGCGCGCAAGATGGTTGGCGCTGGCCCCGAAGAAGGATTCGGCCTCCCAGTTCGCAAAGGCGACGAAGCCGTTCTCGTCCACCAGGATGACCGGATTCTGGATCGCGTTCAGCACGGCCATGGAAAGATCGTTGGCACCTTCCCCCGGTGCCGTTGCCTTCTCGGTCATGCCGCAATCTCCTCCCTCGCCGCCGCCCCGCCGGAGCGAACAATGGCGGCTACCACGCTGTCGCGTACGAAACCCTTATCGGTCGATGTCAGAATCGCGGCTTTCTCCGAAGCGGGAAGCTCGGGCGCGAAACGATCGAGATACCAGCCCGCATGTTTGCGGGCGGTCCGCAGCCCGACCTCCACGCCGTAGAATTCGAGCATCATCTCGTAATGCTCCGCGAATATGCGGGCGACGCCCGACGCATCCGGGTGAGCAGCAGCGCCGGCGAGAACGCCAGCATGCCACGGCCGTCCCTGGCACGATCGACCGACCATGACGGCGTCCGCGCCCGACCGACGCAGGATCTCATGCGCATCCGCAACCGAATCCACATCGCCATTGGCAATCAGCGGGATGGAGACCACCTCGCGGACGGCCCCGATCGCATCCCAATCGGCTTTGCCGTTGTAGAATTGCATGCGTGTTCGTCCGTGAATGGTGATCGCCTTCACGCCTGCCTCCTCGGCCCTTCGGGCAATCAGCGGCGCATTGATCGAATTCTCATCCCAGCCGAGGCGCATCTTGAGCGTTACCGGGACCGTGGCTGCTTTGACCGTCGCTTCGATCAGCGAAAGCGCATGATCCGGATCGCGCATCAGCGCAGATCCGGAATAGCCGCCGGTGACCTTCTTCGCGGGACAGCCCATGTTGATGTCGATGATATCGGCGCCATTGGCCTCGACGATCCTCGCCGCCTCGGCCATCCAGTGCGCTTCACGCCCGGCGAGTTGCACGATGTGCGGATCGATGCCGGAATTCTTCAGCCGCGCCCAGGATTCGGCGGCGTTACCGACCAGTTCGCGGCTCGCCACCATCTCGGTCACGACGAACCCCGCGCCGAAACGCCAGGCAAGCATGCGAAAGGGCAGATCCGTCACGCCGGACATCGGCGCGAGCGCTACGCGATTGCGGATTTCGACATTCCCGATCAGAAGCGAGGGTGAAAAAGCCGTCGAGGGCAAATGCATATCTTTCAGGCACATGAAAATCTTGCACTATTTTTAGACATTGTTCTTCTGCTTGCCAAGCCTTTTCGACGCGCGGGACAAAATTCCTCGCATGGCTGGCCATGGCAGGACCTTCGCGGTACATCACGGCGAATATTGGCGAATGCGGGACCACATACAGAAGATGCAAGGCGAAGAACAGTTCTCCTGCGGCGTCGTGATCGTTGCGGCCGGCCGCGGCGAGCGCGCCGGCCAGTCGGCCGAGGGACCGAAGCAATACCGCACGATCGGTGATCGGCCCGTTATCGCCCATACGCTTGACATTTTCGCGACATGGCCCGGAGCGGGACCTGTCGTCGTCGTGATCCACCCCGATGACGAAGAGCTGTTCGCGGCGGCCCGCAAGCGGATGGCCGGGGCCTTGGAGCTGACGGTGGTCCACGGCGGAGCGACGCGCCAGCTTTCGGTGCTCGCCGGGCTGGAAGCGGTCGCCGCTACCGGCGTGGAATACGTGATGATCCACGACGCGGTGCGCCCCTTTTTCGATCACACACTGCTCGATCGCTGCGGTGCGGCGCTTCGTGACGGCGCCCAGGCCCTCCTGCCGGCAATTGCGGTCGCCGACACGCTGAAGCGTACGAAGGCGGCCGGCCTCGTTGCCGAGACCGTTCCGCGAACCGATCTCTACGCCGCACAGACGCCGCAGTGCTTCCGCCTCGAGCCGATCCTCTCCGCTCACCGGCGAGCGGCGGCAAGCGGCAGGTCCGACTTTACGGACGACGCCTCTATCGCCGAATGGGCCGGCATCCCCGTCCTTCTGGTGGAAGGAGCCGTGGACAATTTCAAGTTGACACTCCGGAGGGACCTGTCGATGGCAGACGAGAAACTGACCCGCATGGCCATTCCCGATGTGCGCACCGGCAACGGATATGACGTGCATCAACTCGTGGACGGCGACGGCGTCACCCTCTGTGGTGTCTTCATCCCCCACGGCCGCAAACTCTCCGGCCATTCCGACGCGGACGTAGCCCTGCACGCCTTGACGGACGCCCTGCTCGCCACTTGCGGCGCCGGCGACATCGGCGACCACTTCCCGCCATCCGACCCGCAGTGGAAGGGCGCGCCTTCGCGCATCTTTCTCGAGCACGCTGCGCGGATCGTCCGCGAGCGCGGCGGCACTGTTACCAATGCCGACATATCGCTGATTGCCGAGGCGCCCAAGGTCGGGCCGCATCGTCAGCAGATGCGCGAAAACCTTGCGGCGATACTCGGTATTTCGCTCGACCGCTGTTCGATCAAGGCGACGACCAACGAGAAACTCGGCTTTGTCGGGCGGAACGAAGGAATTGCGGCGATCGCCACCGCGACCGTCGTCTATGCATCACGGAGCAAGCCCGATGTGGACGACCGATACTGAAGAGAAAGCGCGGGCCATAATCCAGGATTTCACCTCCCGCGGACTTAAACTGGCGACCGCGGAGTCCTGCACCGGCGGCCTGATCGCCGGCGCCTTGACGGGAATCGCAGGCTCGTCCTCCGTCGTCGACCGCGGCTTCGTCACCTATTCCAACGAAGCGAAGGTCGAGATGCTCGGCGTGAACCCCGCAACGCTTGCCGCACATGGCGCCGTCTCGCGTGAAACGGCGATGGAGATGGCGCGCGGCGCGGTTTTGCGCTCAGCCGCCGATATCGCCATAGCCGTCACGGGCATAGCCGGGCCGGGCGGCGGCTCCGCCGAGAAGCCCGTCGGCCTCGTTCACCTCGCCGCTGCCGCTCGCGACGGCGCGATGATTCACCGGGAAATGCGCTACGGCGACATCGGCCGGCCTGCGGTGCGGCTTGCCACCGTGCACACGGCGCTCGATCTGGTCGCAGAGCTGGCTCACGCTCCGTAGATCACATCCGCCCGCTTTTCGAATGCTTCGGAGAACATGCGGAAGGCGCGATCGAACATCGAGCCCATGAGCGCGCCCAGAAGGCGGCTCTTGAATTCATAGTCTATGCAGAAGTGTACGATCGACTGGCTTTCGTCCACGGGCTCGAAACGCCAGACATTGTCGAGGTACTTGAACGGACCCTCGATATAGTTGACGTCGATGATCCGCTCTTCCCGTTTGAGAAGCACCTGGGTCGTGAATGTTTCCCGGATCGCCTTGTAGCCGACCGTCATGTCGGCAAGCAGCAGCACCTTGCCGTCGCGCTCCTTGCGCGAGCGTACGCTCAGCGCTTCGCAAAGGGGCAGGAACTCCGGATAACGCTCGACATCGGCAACGAGAGCGAACATCTGCTCGGCCGAGTGCTTGACGACGTGGTTGGTTTCGAAATGCGGCATGAATTTGAGTTAAGGCCCCAGCGCCGGAAGATCAAGGAGGCGGCGCATTTGTGCCGGCTTGTTGCGGCAGACTGCTCATGCGAACGATATTCGACCTTGATGCTATATGTTCGCATGGCGCCCTATGCTGGCAAAGGAATTCGCCTTTCGTAACTCACCGCGTTTCCTCTATTCTGCGCGAGCTTCCTTTCGCACGAGATATTATGGACGAAGAGCAACAACTCGAAATTCTGTCGCCGGTCACCGATCTTGGCTTTGTCCGAATCCTCTTGGCCGACCTGCATGACGAGCTGCCTTCAAAGGTTGCTCGGTTCCGCCAATTGGCGGACCTCTCGACGTCCCTCGGCGCAAACGGCACGATGTTCACCGGAGGCGAGACGACATATCTTGCTTGGACAGAAGCCAGATCGAGCTTCGTTCATGGAAACTACATCGCGACCGTGATGTTATGCCAAGGGCTTGCAGAACATCTTTTGGCATCATACCTGGAACTCGGAATTGACGGGGAACAACTGCCGCCAAGGGTCAAATTTCCTATTACCCTCGAACGATGCTTGAGCCGGGGGATCATCGTCGACGCCGACGTCAAAGATCTTCACCGTCTCATGAAATTGCGCAACCCACTGTCGCATTATAGGAATATTGATGATCCCTCGAACTTGACGCACCGAGCCCTCGAAAATCAATCGCCAGCCGCCGACCACGTTAGGGGTGACGCAAGCTTTGCCTTTTCGGTAGCGGTCCGATTGCTTTCGCTGCCGGCATTCAGGGTCGATAAATGAGCGCCTCATGCGCGTCCTGCTCAAGTGATTGGTGCGCCGCACTTGTTGAATTTGGCAGCATGTCGCGAATGCCCCTCATCCGCCTGCCGGCACCTTCTCCCCATTATGATGGGGAGAAGGGACTCGCCGAGCCGTCCCGATCCTCATCGGGTAAACGAGTGCCGGGTGTTGCCACGGGTTCCCTTCGCCCCGCCTGCGGGGAGAAGGTGGCCGGCAGGCCGGATGAGGGGCGGAAGCAGGCGGACTACTCCGCCGCAGCCAGCTTCCTTTCGCGCGCCGCCTTCAGCCTTGCGAAGTCGTCGCCGGCATGGTGGGACGAGCGGGTCAGCGGGCTTGAGGAAACCATCAGGAAGCCCTTGGTGTAGGCGACCGTCTCGTAGGACTTGAATTCTTCCGGAGTGACGAATTTCTCGACCTTGTGATGCTTGCGGCTCGGCTGCAGATATTGGCCGATCGTCAGGAAATCGACATCGGCGGTACGCAGGTCGTCCATCAGCTGCAGCACTTCGTTGCGCTCCTCGCCGAGGCCGACCATGATGCCCGACTTGGTGAACATGGTGGGGTCGAGTTCCTTCACGCGCTGCAGTAGCCGGATCGAATGGAAATAGCGCGCGCCCGGCCGGACCGTCAGGTAGTTGGACGGAACCGTTTCGAGATTGTGGTTGATAACGTCCGGCTTGGCGGCCACGACACGCTCCAGCGCGCCGGGCTTGCGGAGGAAATCGGGCGTCAGGATTTCGATCGTGGTTTCCGGCGAGGCTTCCCGGATCGCGAAGATGACCTTCTCGAAATGCTCGGCGCCGCCGTCGTCGAGGTCGTCGCGGTCGACGGAGGTGATGACGACATGGCTCAGGCCCATCTGCTTCACCGCCTTGGCGACATTTGCGGGCTCGTCCAGATCGAGGGCATTGGGCTTGCCGGTCGCGACGTTGCAGAAGGCACAGGCACGCGTGCAGATCTCGCCCATGATCATGAACGTCGCGTGCTTCTTGTCCCAGCACTCGCCGATGTTAGGGCATCCGGCTTCCTCGCAGACCGTAACGAGCTTGTGGCTCTTCACGATCGAGCGGGTCTCCTGGTATCCCTTCGAGGTCGGTGCCTTCACACGGATCCAGTCCGGCTTGCGCAGGACCTCGGTGTCGGGCCGGTGGGCCTTTTCCGGGTGGCGAACACGCTGCGCCCGATCCGAGACGGCGTCGAAAACCGTTACCATGTGTCTTCCTTCATAGTGACGGGCAAGCGGCAGCAAGTCCGCCCGCACCTTGTCGCCTTATATAAACAGCCGGACATGAAAAGTCAGGCCACCATTTGCATGGCAGCCTGACGGCAAACGAATGGTGAATGGCCCTACCCTCGGACGGCGCGGCCCGCCGCGATCAACAGGCATGCGCCGATGAATCCGATGATGAGATAGGCGATCCAGCCGGTGTAGGCCATGCCCAGGGCCGCGAGAATGAAATTCAATACCACGGCGCCGATAATGCCGAGGATGATGTTCGCGAACAGCCCCATCTGGCTGTTCATGAATTTTTCCGCCAACCAGCCGGCAAGCCCGCCGATGATGATCGCCGCCAGGATACCTACGCCATTCAAGCTCATGAGAACCTCCCCGCATTGTAGATGCCATGCAATCAATGCGTGAAAAAGCCGAAAGTTCCGGACGGCCGCGCGTCATCAGGCGTTCAATACTCTGCCGTAGGCATCGAGCACGCTTTCCTTCATCATCTCCGAAAGGGTCGGGTGCGGGAACACCGTGTGCATCAGTTCCTCTTCGGTCGTCTCCAGGTTCATGGCGACGACGAAGCCCTGGATGAGTTCCGTCACTTCGGCCCCTACCATGTGCGCGCCGATCAGTTCGCCGGTCTTCTTGTCGAAGATGGTCTTGATCAGGCCCTGGTCTTCGCCGAGCGCGATCGCCTTGCCGTTTGCGCCGAAGCTGTATCGGCCGACGCGGATGTCGCGGCCGAGTTCCTTGGCCTTCGCTTCCGTGAGGCCCACGGAGGCGACCTGCGGGTCGCAATAGGTGCAGCCCGGGATCTTGCCCTTGTCGAGCGCGTGCACGCCGGGAACCCCGGCAATCTTCTCGACGCAGATGACGCCCTCATGCTCGGCCTTGTGCGCCAGCATCGGCGGGCCGGCGACGTCGCCGATCGCATAGATGCCCGCGACATTGGTCTTTCCGTAGCCATCGGTGACGATGCAGCCGCGGTCGGTCTTCACGCCGAGAGCCTCGAGGCCGAGGTTCTCGATGTTGCCCTGAACGCCGACGGCGGAGATCAGACGGTCCGCCTTGATCGGCGTGACCTTGCCGTCCTTCGTCTCCACATGCGCCGTGACGTCGTTCGCGCCCTTCTCGACCTTCGTCACCTTGGCATCGGTGATGATCTTCAGGCCGCGCTTTTCGAGCTGCTTACGGGCGAAGGCGGAAATTTCCGCATCCTCGACCGGCATGATCTGCGGCAGCAGTTCGACGACGGTCACGTCGACGCCCATCGAGCGGTAGAAGCTCGCGAATTCGATGCCGATCGCGCCGGAGCCCATGACGAGCAGCGACTTCGGGAATTCCTCCGGCTTCATCGCCTCGAAATAGGTCCAGATCAGCTTGCCGTCCGGCTCGATGCCGGGGAGCGCGCGCGGGCGCGCGCCGGTTGCGACGATGATGTGTTTGGCCGTATAGGTACCCTCTCCCTTGACGCCCTTCGGAACCGGGTTCTGCGGCTGGACGGCTGGCTTGGACGGCGCGCCGACGACGATCTCGCCGGGTTTGGTGAGCTTCGCCTCACCCCAGATCACGTCCACCTTGTTCTTCTTCATCAGGAAGGCGACGCCGCCGTTCAGCCGCGCGGAGACGCCGCGCGAGCGGGCAACGACATCCTTGACGTTGGCGGTGATCTTGCCTTCGAGGGTCAGGCCGTAGTTCTTGGCATGGTTGGCATGGTCGAGAATTTCGGCGGAGCGCAGCAGCGCCTTGGTCGGAATGCAGCCCCAGTTGAGGCAGATCCCGCCCAGATGCTCCCGCTCGACGATCGCCGTCTTCAAGCCCAGCTGCGCCGAACGAATGGCGGTCACGTATCCGCCCGGACCCGAACCGACAACGATAACGTCGTAATTCTCAGCCATGTTTTTCCTACCTTTGGTCAAGCGGCGTTGCGGGTGAAAAGCACCCAGTCGTGTTTTCTGCTGTCTTCGAAAAGCGGCACGGCCTCGGCGCGCGCCACCTCCTCGAAGCCGTTCAGCCTGTAAAGCGCCTGCGCTGTTTCATTGTGGCTTTCGGTGATCAGGCTCACCGGCGCCTGTCCAGCGCGGGAAAACTCGTTCTCGAGCAGAGCGCGGCCTATGCCTTTACCGCGGTAATGGCGGTAAACGCCGAGGCTATCGATGAACCAGTGACCGACCACCTGCTTCTGCAGGAAAAGCAAGGGCGCAAGCACGGGATGTTTCGGCTGGATCTCGAGGATCGATGCATCGATGCCGTAGGAAACCGACACGCCGACGATCTCGTCTCCGATTTCGGCCACGACCGCATCGCGCCACGTACCGGGCCCGGCATCCCGACGCAGCACGTTGCGGCCATGCTCGAAGGCGGTTTCCGCGGATTTGCTCAGAACGCCGCCGTACCAGAGCCAGGAGGCAAAGCCGTGTGAGGCGATGTCGATCAGGATCGCAAGTTCCGCTGCCTCGCTTCGCTTAGCAGGCCTGAGGGTCGCGCCAGCCGTCATCGTCAAAGCCCGAGCATCATCCGCACGACAGGCTCCAATCCTCTGCCGACTGCCCGGGTGTTCTCCGCGTCGAGGTGGACACCGTCGATCGGCGTCGTCCTGGCCACCGATCCGCCGTCGAAGAAGCCGCAGTCGAGCTCGTCGGCGAGATCGCGATAAAGCGGCGCCAGCATTGCGGATTGCTCGACCCCGCCCGCGAACATGGCGGCAAAAGCGCTGTTGGCCGTCTCGCAGAGCGGCGGCGGCGAGACGATGAGAATCTCGGGCCCCTCCTCCGTTTCCGTCGGCCAGTCGTGCCTGCGCACCAGATTGACGAGGCGCTCGATGCCCTTCACCGCGCCGAAAGCGGTGCCGTGAATGATCGGTTTCATGTCGTTCGAGCCGAGCATGAACACGATGAGATCGAGTGGCGCGTGGGTGTGCAGGACCGTCGGGAGGACACGCGCGCCGTTCCGGTCGCAATCGGCGAGATGGTCGTCATAGGCGGTCGTCCGCCCGTTCAGCCCTTCGGCGATGACATGCGCGTCCGAACCGAGCGCCTTCTGCAGCACGCTCGGCCAACGGTCCTCCAGCGCATGCCGGCCGGAACCGGTTGCATCGTATCCCCAGGTCAGACTGTCACCGTAGCAAAGGACTGTCTTCATCTGCCTACTCGCTTTTCATGGGGAAAGGACCGGCTGGGAAGCCGGTCCGGATCGCATCAGACGAGCATACCCATCGGGTTTTCGATGTAGCGCTTGAAGGCGGCGAGCAGTTCGGCGCCGAGCGCGCCATCGACGCAGCGATGGTCGGTCGAAAGCGTGACGGTCATCACATTGGCGATGACCATTTCCTTGTTCCTGACGACGACACGGTCCTCGCCGGCGCCGACCGCGAGGATCGTCGCGTGCGGCGGATTGACGACGGCGGCGAAGTCCTTGACGCCCATCATGCCCATATTGGAGACGGCCGTGGTGCCGCCCTGATATTCTTCCGGCTTCAGCTTGCGCTCCTTCGCGCGCTTGCCGAGATCCTTCATCTCGTTGGAGATCGCCGAGAGGCTCTTCAACTCCGCCTGGCGGACGATGGGCGTGATCAGGCCGCCGGGGATGGAGACGGCCACGCCGACGTCCGCGTGCTTGTGCTTGACCATGTTCTGATCGGTCCAGGACACATTCGCATCCGGAACGTCGCGCAGCGCCAGAGCAAGCGCCTTGATCACCATGTCGTTCACGGAAAGCTTGTAGACCGGCTTACCATCCTTTTCAGGTGCTGCGGCATTCAGCTGGGCGCGCAGCGCCATAAGCGCGTCGAGCTCGCAATCGACCGAAACATAGAAATGCGGGATCGTCTGCTTCGATTCGACGAGGCGCTTGGCGATCGTCTTGCGCATGCCGTCATGCGGCACGAGTTCGTAGGAGCCTGGCTCGAAGAGCTTGAGGACGGCGTCCTCCGACATGCCCTTAGCGAGCGTCGCCGGGGCCGGAGCTGCTGCCGGCGCGCCGGCGGGCTTGGCGGCGCCACCGGAAACGGCTGTCTCGACGTCCTTCTTGACGACGCGGCCATGCGGTCCGGAACCGGCGATCGCCGAAAGGTCGATGCCTGCCTCCTTCGCGAGGCGGCGTGCCAGCGGCGACGAAAAGATGCGCTTGCCTTCGCCATCGGCGGGCGCAGGAGAAGCCGGAGCAGCAGCTTGCGGTGCCGGCGCTGCGGCGGGTGCCGGAGCCGCGGCCGGTGCCGTTTCGGCCGTTTCCTTCGGCTTCGGTGCCGGGACTGCTCCCGCTGCACCGTTGCCGCCCTTGGCGGCAGTCGCGACGTCTTCGCCCTCGGCGGCGAGAACCGCGATCAGCGCATTGACCTTGACGCCTTCAGTGCCGGCGGGAACGACGATCTTGGCGACCGTGCCCTCATCGACGGCTTCCACTTCCATCGTCGCCTTGTCGGTCTCGATCTCGGCGATCACATCGCCGGACTTGACCTTGTCGCCTTCCTTGACCAGCCACTTGGCCAGATTGCCTTCTTCCATGGTCGGGGAGAGGGCCGGCATGGTGATGTTGATTGGCATCGAACGACCCCCTTATTTGTAGCAGACGGCTTTCACCGCATCGACGACTTCCGCGACATTCGGCAGAGCAAGCTTTTCAAGGTTGGCCGCGTAAGGCATCGGCACGTCCTTGCCGGCGATCGTCAGGATCGGCGCATCGAGATAGTCGAAGGCCTGCTGCATGACGCGGGTGGCGATCTCGGTGCCGACGGAGGACTGAGGATATCCTTCCTCGACGGTGACGAGGCGGCCGGTCTTCTTGACGGACTCGATGACGGTCGGCAGGTCCATCGGCCGGATCGTGCGAAGGTCGATGATCTCGACGTCGATACCCTGCGCCTCGAGTTCCGCCGCGGCCTTGATCGCATAGGTCATGCCGATGCCGAAGGAGACGAGCGTCGCGTCCTTGCCGGTACGATGGATGCGTGCCTTGCCGATCGGCAGCACGAAATCGTCGAGCTTCGGCACTTCGAAGGACTGGCCGTAAAGGATCTCGTTTTCGAGGAAGATCACCGGGTTCGGATCGCGGATGGCGGCCTTGAGCAGCCCCTTCGCGTCCGCCGCCGTATAGGGCATAACGACCTTCAGGCCCGGAATGTGGCTGTACCAGGCGGCATAGCACTGGGAGTGCTGCGCGGCGACGCGGGCTGCAGCACCGCTCGGACCGCGGAAGACGATCGGCGCGCCCATCTGGCCGCCGGACATATAGAGCGTCTTGGCGGCCGAGTTGATGATCTGGTCGATCGCCTGCATGGCGAAGTTGAACGTCATGAACTCGACGATCGGGCGCAGACCCGTCATCGCCGCGCCGACGCCGACGCCGGCAAAGCCATGTTCCGTGATCGGCGTGTCGACCACGCGGCGCGCACCGAATTCCTGCAACAGGCCCTGCGTGACCTTGTAGGCGCCCTGGTATTCGGCGACCTCTTCGCCCATGACGAAGACGTCCTCATTGGCGCGCATCTCTTCGGCCATCGCGTCGCGAAGCGCTTCGCGGACGGTCATCGTCGCCATTTCGGTTCCGGCCGGAATTGCCGGGTCGGAAGGAACGTCCGCCTTGGGCTGCGCCGCGACGGGCGCCGCGGAAGCAGCCGGCGCTTCAGCCGCGGCCGGCTTAGGCGTTTCCGCTTTCGGGGCTTCGGTTTTCATGGAATCGATGTCGCTTGCGGCTTCGCCATCCTGCAACAGGACGGCGATCGGCGTGTTCACCTTCACACCCTCGGTGCCGGCTGCGATCAGCAGCTTGCCGATCGTGCCTTCGTCTACCGCTTCCACTTCCATCGTGGCCTTGTCGGTTTCGATTTCCGCGATGACATCGCCGGAGGACACCTTGTCCCCCTCGTTCTTCAGCCACTTGGAGAGCGTGCCTTCCTCCATGGTCGGGGAAAGGGCAGGCATAAGGATTTCTACAGGCATGTTTGTCCCTCCCCGGATCAAAGCAGGATATCGGTATAGAGCTCGGAGACATCCGGCTCCGGATCAGACTGGGCGAAATCGGCACTGTCCGCAACGATGTCGCGAACCTCCTTGTCGATCTGCTTCAGTTCGTCCTCGGTGGCCCAGCCTTTATCCGTCAGGCGGGCCTTCACCTGCTCGATCGGATCATGCTCCGAACGCATCTTCTGCACTTCATCCTTCGAGCGATACTTCGCCGGATCGGACATGGAATGGCCGCGATAGCGGTAGGTCAGCATTTCGAGGATGATCGGGCCCTTGCCGGAACGGCAATGTTCGACCGCCTCGTCGGCTGCGGCCTTGACGGCGCGGACATCCATGCCGTCGACCTGATAGCCGGGAATGCCGAAGGAAGCGCCGCGCTGGGAGAAATCGGTCTGCGCCGATGCCCGCGACACGGAGGTACCCATGGCATAACGGTTGTTCTCGACGATGTAGATCACCGGCAGTTTCCAGAGAGCGGCCATGTTGAAGCTCTCATAGACCTGACCCTGGTTGGCGGCACCGTCGCCGAAATAGGCGAGGCTTACATTGTCGTTGCCGCGGTATCTGTTGGCGAAAGCGAGGCCGGTCCCGAGCGAGACCTGTGCACCGACGATGCCGTGCCCGCCATAGAAATGCTTTTCCTTGGAGAACATGTGCATAGAGCCGCCCTTCCCCTTGGAAAGACCGCCACGGCGCCCGGTGAGCTCCGCCATCACGCCGCGCGCACTCATGCCGCAGGCGAGCATATGGCCATGGTCGCGATAGCCGGTGATGACCTGGTCGCCCTCTTTCAGCGCCAGCTGCATCCCGACGACGACGGCTTCCTGACCGATATAGAGGTGACAGAAACCACCGATGAATCCCATGCCGTAGAGCTGGCCGGCCTTTTCCTCGAAACGCCGGATCAACAGCATTTCCCGGTAGGCCTTGAGATCGTCTTCCTTGGAGAATTCGGCGATCGTGCCGCCGGCAAAATCTTTCTTGGCCGGCTTGGCAGCGGTCTTGCGGCTGGAAACGGACGCGGATTTTCGCGGAGCCATTCGTTCCTCCCAATGGTTAGCCTTTGGCGGCTACCATAGGGAAAGAAAAGCGCGGCAGCAATGCCATATTTGCATGGCTATTATTCGCACCAACCATTTGAAATTTAACGTCTTTTTTAATTTAACCTATTTTCAGTTAATTCGCTGGGTGGTGGAAAATAACGATCTCGTCGCTGCGCGACATGTTGAGCGCGAGGCGAGCCTTCTCATCCAGCATGTCTCTCTCCAGCGAACCGTCGCTCATCAGCTCGACTTCCTTTTCCAGGATTTTTCGCGTCTGAGTGAGCTCGTCCAGCCGTGCCTGCCGCTCGGCAATCTGGCGGTCGAACTCCTTCGTCGCCTCCAGACCATAGCCGCCATGGATCGAATGATAGCCGAAATAGGAAAGGAAGGCGACCGCCAGCAACGGCACCACCAATCGCCCCAGTCTTCGCTTCTTGTGATGCCGTGTCCACATCGCTCATGCCCTGAATTGAGTTGGAGCGGGCTGCAGGAGAAACTGCAAACCATAATCCCGCGCCCGCTCCAATACGCAGTACGAATATGAAGACTAGCGTCGATTGATTAACCGACGGTTGACCATGAATAATTTGCGAATGGAGAGGGAATTCGGAGGACGGAGCGCCGTCGGCCGGCCATCGGCCATGAAATCGCAGCGGCCCCTCATCCGCCTGCCGGCACCTTCTCCCCGCAAGCGGGGCGAAGGGACTCGTAGCGCCGCCGCTTGTCCCTTCTCCCCGTCAGAACGCTACGGCATGCACATATCTCTTGTTGTCCAGCCCTTCGCGGACTTACTCCGGAGTGGCGGCATCTGTATTTCCAGCAGTGGCGAGGCTTGCGGATGGGTCCTTGGGATCAAACCCGTATGCGCTAACATTGGCATTAGCGGTCACCCGCCCCTCATCCGCCTGCCGGCACCTTCTCCCCGCAGGCGGGGAGAAGGGACAAGCGGCGCCAACTGAACCCCGCATTCACCGCCCGCCCGAGGGAGCGAGCGGGCGCGGCATATCCCTTCTCCCCGCCTGCGGAGAAGGTGGCGGCAGCCGGTTGAGGGGCAACCGAGACCGAGCGGGGTTGAGCCGGTTGGGTTCCCGAGGGATCCCTTTCATCAGCAGTATCCGCCGCCCCGGCGCGCAAGAGATATGTGCATGCCGTAGCGTCAGAACGGGGAGAAGGTCGCGGCAGGCGGATGAGAGGCGGAAAACTACCCCCGCCCCGCCTTCAATCATCCACGCAGGACCGAGCGGCCGGCATATTGCGCCTGCGGGCCGAGCTGTTCTTCGATACGGATCAACTGGTTGTACTTGGCGAGCCGGTCGGAACGTGCGAGCGAGCCGGTCTTGATCTGACCGCAATTGGTGGCGACCGCGAGGTCGGCAATCGTCGAATCCTCGGTCTCGCCGGAGCGGTGCGACATGACGGCGGTATAACGCGCCTTGTGCGCGGTCTCGACCGCATCGAGCGTTTCCGAAAGCGATCCGATCTGGTTGACCTTGACGAGGATGGAGTTCGCGACGCCCATCTTGATGCCGTCGCGCAGGCGCGCAGAATTGGTGACGAACAGGTCGTCGCCGACAAGCTGGCACTTGTTGCCGACGAGGTCGGTCAGGGATTTCCAGCCGTCCCAATCGTCTTCAGCCATGCCGTCCTCGATCGAGATGATCGGATATTTGCCGGCGAGCTCGGCGAGATACTCGGCCATGGCGCCCGGCTCCAGCGTACGGCCCTCACCCTCGAGCACGTATTTGCCGTCCTTGAAGAATTCGGTCGAAGCGCAGTCGAGGGCGACATACATGTCCTCGCCAGGTTTGTAACCGGCCTTCTCGATCGACTTCATGATGAAGTCGAGGGCTGCAGGCGCCGAGGCGAGGCCCGGCGCAAAGCCGCCTTCGTCGCCGACATTGGTGTTATGGCCATCCGCAGCGAGCTGCTTCTTCAGCGTGTGGAAGACTTCCGAACCCATGCGGACGGCGTCCTTCAGGGTCTCGGCGCCGACCGGCATGATCATGAATTCCTGGAAGTCGATCGGATTGTCGGCGTGCGCGCCGCCATTGATGATGTTCATCATCGGAACGGGCAGGAGACGCGCGTTCGGGCCGCCGACATAGCGGTAGAGCGGCAGGCCGGAGGCTTCCGCAGCGGCCTTCGCGACGGCGAGCGAAACGCCGAGAATGGCGTTGGCGCCGAGGCGCGACTTGTTCGGCGTGCCGTCGAGCTCGATCATGGTACGGTCGATCTGGATCTGATTTTCAGCGTCGAGGCCGCCGATCGCCTCGAATATCTCGCCGTTCACCGCATCGACGGCGCGCTCGACGCCCTTGCCGAGATAACGCGTGCCGCCATCGCGCAGCTCAACCGCTTCATGCGCACCGGTGGAGGCGCCCGAGGGAACCGCCGCGCGACCGAAACTGCCATCCTCGAGATGGACATCGACCTCGACGGTCGGGTTGCCGCGGCTGTCGAGGATCTCTCGGCCGATGATGTCGATGATTGCAGTCATGATCTCTTCCCTTGTGGACGATGATGATGGTCGGCCTGTCTTAATTCACGGCCTTGAAATTACAATGGCGCCGGGATCGCAAAATCCGGACCGCCGGGCCGCTTCATGAAAAATTCACGAAGCGCGGCACCGGCTCACGCTTTCGCAACCGCGTCAAAGGCGAGCAGTTTCTCAAGCAGCCGCGGCATGTCCTTCAGCGGCACCATGTTCGGACCGTCGGAGGGAGCATTGTCGGGATCCTCATGGGTCTCGACAAAGACACCGGCGACACCGACGGCGACGGCCGCACGCGCCAATGTCTCGACGAACTCACGCTGGCCGCCGGTGGAGCCTCCCTGGCCGCCCGGCTGCTGCACGGAATGGGTCGCATCGAAGACCACCGGAGCGCCGAGTGCCGCCATGATCGGCAGCGAGCGCATGTCGGAGACCAGCGTGTTATAGCCGAAGGAAGCGCCGCGCTCGCAGAGAAGCACGTTCGGGTTGCCGCTCTCGGTGAACTTGGCAAGGACGTTCTTCATGTCCCAGGGGGCGAGGAACTGGCCCTTCTTGACGTTGATCGTCCGCCCCGTCTTGGCGGCGGCGACGAGCAGATCCGTCTGCCGTGACAGAAAGGCCGGGATCTGCAGGATGTCGACGGTCTCGGCCACGGCAGCGCATTGCTCTTCCGTATGGATATCGGTCAGCACCGGAAAACCGAACTCCCGCTTGAGGTCGGCGAAGACCTCCATCGCCTTGTCGAGCCCGATGCCGCGTTTGCCGGAAAGCGAGGTGCGGTTCGCCTTGTCGAACGAAGATTTATAGACGAGTCCGAGCCCGAGCGATCTGCAGAGCTCGACGAGCTCCCCCGCAATCATGAAGGCGTGTTCGCGGCTCTCCATCTGGCAGGGTCCGGCGATCAGCGTCAGCCGTTCCTTCTGCGAGAACACCACCTGGCCGGCACCTTCGCCGACGACGACCCTTGAATTGGTTTCCATCATCATCCTCCAAAGGCGAAGACTACACCCTGACCCGGCGCTTCCGGAACAATGAGGCGTCCGCCCATTTCTGCGAATTCGATATCGTTCTGCGCGAACAGCGCCCGCGTGGCCTCCAGATCGCTCACGCGGAAGACCACGGCGCGACCCCGCAAGCCGCGCTCTGCACCCTCGATCGAGCGACCGAAGAATGCCTCCACGCCGGCCGGGGTCAGGACGTTGATTTTGGCACTGCCTGCCTGGATGTCCATGCCGAAGGAATGGGCCGAGACCTCGCGCTCGTCCACGGCTTCCTGCAGAAGATACTGGAAATCCGTCGGGTTCTGCTCCGAAAGCACGACCTCGGCAATGCCGAGCACGCCGTTTCCATGGCGGTGAAGCGAGCTGCTGTCGACCGGCAGCGCACGCAGGCGCTGGCAGGCAAAAAGGAAAAAGTCCGGCGAACGCAGGTCCGCGGCAAAGGAAAGCCGGAAGGAACCGAGCCCTTCGCGCCCGTCGGGCAGCCGCAAAGGCCGTGAGAATTCGAGCATTTCGCCGCCGGAGATGCCGCGCGAGCGGAAACGGATGTGATCTTCGGCAGCGTCCGGCGTCCCGAGCACGACGGCCGACAGGCCCTCCGCCCCCTGGCGAAAACGAAACGCCTGGTCACGCGCCACGAAGGCGTTGCCTTCAAGCGCGGCTGCCTCGCATTCCTCCCGCGAAGCGACCGCGAGCGGCTCCAGATAGGTGTCGTCCGAGAAGAAGACGCAGGCATTTGCGGTGCCGAAGGGGTGGCGCGCCTCATCGGCAACCGTGAAGCCGAGCGCCGCCAGGCGCTGCCTCGTCCGCGCGAGATCGGCCACCGGCAGCACGAGATGATCGAGCGGGCGGGCGGTTCGCTTGGATTGGCTCATGGCGGATTCCCTGATGACCGGTTTGCCGCTGTTTGCAACTTTTGACCGCCGATTGCAAGCGCGGCGGCGGGGCGCCCGGCACCGTGACCGGAAATGCGAACGGCCGCCTCTTGCAGGCGGCCGCAGAAGTGATTGCCCGTTCGGTGATCCGGCTACACAAGCCGGGACTGTTCGAGCGCTGCCTCGATGAAGCTCGAAAAGAGCGGGTGCGGATCGAGCGGACGCGACTTCAGTTCCGGATGGTACTGAACGCCGATGAACCAGGGATGGTCGGGATACTCGATCGTCTCCGGCAGAACGCCGTCCGGGGACATGCCGGAGAAAACCAGGCCACAGGATTCCAGTCGGCTCTTGTAATCGACATTGACCTCGTAGCGGTGGCGGTGACGCTCGGAAATATCGGGCGACCCATAGATCCCGGCGATCTTCGTGTCGGGCTTCAACGCTGCGCGATAGGCGCCGAGGCGCATGGTGCCGCCGAGATCGCCCGCGGCGGACCGCTTCTCGAGTTCATTGCCCTTCACCCACTCGGTCATCAGGCCGACGACCGGCTCCTTGGTCGGGCCGAATTCCGTCGAAGACGCCTTTTCGATACCGGCGAGATTGCGCGCCGCTTCGACGACCGCCATCTGCATGCCGAAGCAGATGCCGAAATAGGGCACCTTGCGCTCGCGGGCAAAGCGCGCCGCATTGATCTTGCCTTCCGAGCCGCGTTCGCCGAAGCCGCCCGGAACGAGAATGCCGTGGACCTTTTCCAGATAGGGCGCCGGGTCCTCCTTTTCGAAGACTTCCGACTCGATCCACTCGAGCTTGACCTTGACGCGATTGGCGATGCCGCCATGGTAGAGCGCCTCGATCAGCGACTTATAGGCATCCTTCAGGCCGGTATATTTGCCGACGATCGCGATCGTCACCTCGCCTTCCGGCGTGCGGATCCGGTGCGCCACATCTTCCCAGGCTTCCATGCGCGGCTTCGGCGCCGGCTCGATGCCGAAGGCGGCAAGCACTTCGTTGTCGAGCCCTTCCTTGTGATAGGCGATCGGCACGTCATAGATCGAAGCGACGTCGAGCGCCTGGATGACCGCGGACTGGCGGACATTGCAGAAGAGCGACAGCTTGCGGCGTTCCGCTTCCGGGATTTCCCGGTCGGCGCGCACGAGCAGGATGTCCGGATGAATGCCGAGCGCCTGCAGTTCTTTGACGGAATGCTGGGTCGGCTTGGTCTTCAGCTCGCCCGCGGCCGGAATGTAGGGCATCAGCGTCAAATGGACATAGACGGCGGTGCCGCGCGGCAGATCGTTGCCGAGCTGGCGGATCGCCTCCATGAAGGGCATCGCCTCGATATCGCCGACCGTGCCGCCGATTTCGCAGATGACGAAATCGTAGTCCTCATTGCCTTCGGTGACGAAGTTCTTGATTTCATTTGTTACGTGCGGGATCACCTGGACCGTCGCGCCGAGATAGTCGCCACGCCGCTCCTTGTCGATGATGTTCTTGTAGATCCGGCCCGTGGTGATGTTGTCGGTCTTGGTCGCCGAGCGCCCCGTGAAACGCTCGTAGTGCCCGAGATCGAGGTCCGTTTCCGCGCCGTCGTCGGTGACGAACACCTCGCCGTGCTGGGTGGGGCTCATGGTGCCCGGATCGACGTTCAGGTAGGGATCGAGCTTGCGCAGCCTCACACGGTAGCCACGCGCCTGCAGCAACGCTCCAAGAGCGGCCGCAGCGATGCCTTTTCCGAGGGAGGAGACCACGCCGCCAGTGATGAATACATATCGCGCCATGGGAGTCACCGGATACCTTTTCACAAACGATTCCGCCACCGAAAAATTCGTCTTTCAGAATTTTCCGTGCGGAATGGCAGATTTCACACAAAACAAAACCGGCGGATGAAGGCATCCGCCGGCAGATCTTCTGATTTGCGGCCTTACTGACCGCTCGGAACCTGCGATCCCGTATTGCCGTTGGCGCCATCAGCCGGGGCTGCGGGGGCCGGAGCGGCAGGTGCGGCACCTGCCGGGGCCTGAGGCGCGGCAGTGCCACCTGCCGGTGCGGCGTTGTTGGCGCCGTTGCCATTGGCCGGAGCCTCGGTGTTTCCGCCGGCCGGTGCGGGCTGACCGCCACCGAGCGAATCGAGTACCCCGCCGCTCGAGCTCGTTCCCGGGATTCGATCGAGAATGTCGGTCGCCTGCGGCTCGTAGCGCGACAGGATGCCCATCGCCAGCGCCAGGGCGAAGAAAAGGAAGGCCAGAACCGCGGTCGTTCGGGTCAGCGCATTGGCCGTGCCACGCGCGGACATGAAGCCCGAGCCGCCGCCGATCCCGAGACCGCCGCCTTCGGAACGCTGAATGAGAACGACGCCGATCAGGGCGACGACCACCATGAGATAGATGACGAGTAGTACGGTCTGCATCAGCTTCCAGTCCTGCCCTCTGCGGGGCATGCGAATCGAACGACGCCGGCCTCACCGTGGGGCCGCGTCAAATTTGGCGCCTCTTTATACCAAGCCGCCAGCTATTCCAAGTCCCGCGGCAATCAGGCAGTCAATTCTTCATAGGCCCTGTAGATGGCGAGGAAATCATCGGCTTTCAAGCTCGCGCCGCCGATCAGGGCGCCGTCGACATTGGCAACGCCCATGAGTTCCTTCGCATTCGAGGGCTTGACGGAACCTCCATAGAGGATGCGCATCTTGCCGCCTTCCGCGCCGAAGCGCGAGACGAGCTCGCGGCGCATGAAGGCGTGCGCCTCCTCGACGTCGGACACGGTGGGCGTCAGGCCGGTGCCGATCGCCCACACGGGTTCGTAGGCAATCACGGTATTTTCGGCCGTCGCCTGATCCGGCAGGCTCTCGGAGAGCTGGCGCTTCAGAATATCGAGCGTCCGGCCGGCCTTGCGCTCCTCTTCCGTCTCACCGACGCAAACGATCGCGACGAGATCCGCTCCATGCGCGGCCTCCGTCTTGGCACGCACCAGTGCGTCGCCTTCGCCATGATCGGTGCGCCGTTCGGAATGGCCGACGATCACATGCGTGCCGAAGCAATCGGCGACCATTTCAGCCGAGACTTCGCCGGTATGGGCTCCCGACTGTTTCTGGTGGCAGTCCTGCGCCCCGATCATCAAAGGGCTGTCGTCGCAAAGCGCGGTCGCAACGTAAAGCAATGTGGCGGGCGGGCAGATCAGGGCGTCAACCCTCGCGGAAAGGTCGCCTTTGACGCCCTCGGCCATTGCCTTGATCTGGTCCAGAGACGCACGTGTTCCATTCATCTTCCAGTTGCCGGCGACGAGCGGGCGGATATCGGGCGTCATGGGATCTCCTCCAGATCAGGTCTCTTCGTCTCGGCAAGCGGCGTAGCAAATCGCTCGCGTAAAAAAAAGCACCCAGGCGGATTATTCCGGCGCCGGCGGTACAAGCTCTGCGGAATACGTCGCCCCATAACGCTTTGCCGGCTGTCCGGCCAAATGGCGAATCGACCGGGCGAAAGCGAATAAAAACGAGGCCGCGGGCGTCTAATCGGAGACGCTCTACCATCACGTAGACGTACGCGCCGGGCGTCGGAGTCTGCCATGCTGCGCAACAGCGAGAACGGGTTCGGAACGGTGACGATCGCCCTTCACTGGACGATCGCGGTTCTGATCCTCGGGCTCATCCTCGCCGGCTTCGTCATGCGGCGCATCGAGATCGACCCGGGTCTGCAGTTCTCCCTTTACCAGTGGCACAAGTCGTTCGGCTTCACCGCTTTGGGACTGGCTGCGTTTCGGATGCTCTGGTGGCTCGTGGAAACCAGCCCGGCAGCTTCTCCGACCCTTGGCCCGATGGAGCACATGGCCGCACGGGCCACGCATCTGTCGCTCATCGCGCTCGCACTCCTCGTGCCGCTGTCCGGCTGGGCGGTCGTGTCCGTCTCGACGCTGGCGATCCCGAGCTTCTATTTCAACTTGATCATCATTCCGCATCTGCCGCTCCCGAAATCCGGGACTTCGGAAGCGTTCTGGGCCCTCGCCCATGCAATGCTCGCCTATGTGACGCTTGGCCTGGTCGCGATCCACGCGGCGGCGGCATTCTATCACCATCTCGTGCGGCGCGACTTGGTGCTCATCCGCATGCTTCGCTCCGGGTCGATGCCGCGCACCGGCAGCACCGTCAAGACTTCCGGAAAGGACGACACCGTTGTCGAGAGGAAACGAATATGACCAGCTCAGGCAAGCAGTCCATGGCAGTGACCCTGCCGCTTTCGCTCCTCGCCCTTGCCCTCGCAGGGACGCCGGTTGCGGGGGCGAAAGCGCCGGCGCTTGCGGATGCTGCCGGGACCTACCGCATCGCGAGCTCGTCGAGGATCCAGTTCAGCGTTGGACAAGTGGGTGGCAGCGGCGGCATTGCCGGCAGCTTCACTAAATTCTCGGGCATATTCCGGATCGATGGCGACGACGTCGGGCGATCCTCCGTGGAGTTCACGCTTTTTCCGGAGAGCGTAAGGTCCACCGAGCGCCGGATCGAGGACTTCCTGCGCTCCAGCGCAGTGTTCGATGCAGCCAACCACAGGACCGTGACCTTCCGCTCCACCGGCGTCAGCCAGACCGGCCCGGATGCCGCAACGATCGAGGGCGTTCTCACCGCCCGCGGCAAGAGCCGCAAGGAGCGCTTCGACGTGAGGCTCACCGATTGGAACAGGCGCTCGATTTCCTTCACGATCCGCGGCAGCATCCGCCGCTCGCCCTACGGCATGACCGTCGGGACGCCCATTTACTCCAACGTCGTGGAGTTCGACATGAACATAAGGGGGCAGAAGCGTTAGGTTTGCCCGGGCGCCAGGGCCGTGCGCCGCCAGAAGTCCGAGACCATTGCCGGATCGCGCAGCGCCTCCAGCCTTTTCCAGGCGGGAAATGATGCTTCGAAGATGGCTGGGCTCATGCGGAAGTCCTGGCACGGATTGACCGCACCGCCGGCCACGACGGCAATCTCGTCGAGAGCGTCGAGCAGCTTGACGGTGGCCTCGCCTTGATTGGCAAAGTCCATGGTCAGGGCGAAGCCCGGTCTCGAAAAGGAGAGAAGCCCCGGGGAGGCTATGCCACCGAAACGGTGCAGCTTCGTCCGTACGGACCCATGACCGGCACGGCGGGCTGTTTCGAGCAACCGCGCCGTGGTCTCCGGCGCGGTCGCAACGGGATACACGCTTTGATGCTGGCAGAGGCCACGCCGCCCGTAGAGCCTGCGCCACCCGCCGATCGCGTCGAGAGGGTGAAAGTAGGAAGTCCACGTCTGCGTCGACACGGTCTCACCACGGTCGTGCTTGCGAAAGCGGTATTCGTTCAGCATTTTCAGCGTCACGCTGTTGAACAGACTGAAGGGCGGCGAAAAAGGCACGGCGAGCCTCGGCCCCTTCGGGATATCAGGATATTCGCAAGCGCCGTCGGCGTGATCCGCGGCGAACAGGACGCCCCTCCCCATGCGCCGTCCCGTCGCGAGCTGGTCGAGCCAGGCTACGGCATACTCGTGCTCCTCTTCGGCCCATTCGGCCAGCGTGAAATATCGATCGAGACTATCGAAGCGAAGCACGTGCCGCTGGACATGCGGCGACGGCACCTTCATCAACCGAAGCTCGACGTCGAGGATCAGCCCGGTCAGTCCCAGGCCGCCGATCGTCGCAGCGAAGAGTTCTGCATTCTCCTCGGGCGAGCAGACGAGGCGTTGGCCCGTCGAACGCAGCAAGGTCAGGCGCCGGACGTGATTGCCGAAGGAGCCGCGCGCATGGTGATTGCCACCGTGGATGTCGTTGGCGACGGCGCCGCCGACGGTGACGAGGCCCGTCGCCGGCGTCACGGGAAGAAAGAAGCGATGCGGAACGGCGCGCGCCAGCAGGTCGGCAAGGATAGTGCCGGCCTCGCAGCGAATGGTCCCGCTCCCCGGATCGAAAGACAGGATGCGGTTATGCTTCCTGCTTTCGATAAGGGTCCCGAATTGGTTGCGGCAAACATCGCCGTGGCTCAGGCCATTGCCGACGGGAAGAAACGCCATGGCGGCCACCGAGCTTATGCCGTCCTCGTAGTCATCGGGTGAAACGGTCGGTCGAGACCGGTTTCCAAACCGACCCGCTTCCTCGAAATCGTCCATTCTCATTACCGCCGTCAACTCCACAACCGATCGCCTAGCGGTCAAGGATCCAGTTCAGCGCCTCTCGCCAGTCCGTCATTCTGATCGGAGTTCCATGCGAACCTGTTTCGAACAGGACGAAACGGACAGGATAGGCCTTCGATCTGAGGCTGCGATAGAGCGCGACCTGGGACTCGGCCGGATAGACGCTGTCGCGGCTGCCGTGGCTGAAGAGTATCGGCAGCCGCGCGCTGTAGGCGGCACTCTTGCGAAAGTCGGGGTCGGCGGGGCCGCCCATGATCATCATGCCGCCAAGGGCCGAGACGGCTGCCTCTTGGCGGGCTATGCCCCAGCAGATGAAGCTTCCCATGGAGGCACAGGAAAGGATTACCGGCCCTCCGCCGGAACGCTCCGCTGCGAAACGGATCAGTGCCGAAACATCCGCTACGCCCGCAGCATCGAAGGACCTGACGCTTGGAGCGTAATAGGTTCCGCCATTGACGACAGCCAGATTTTTGAGGCGATTGAAATTGCCTCCGAAGGCGAAATCATTGGCACCGAGACGGCGGTCGCCGCCGCGACCATGAATAAAGATCACGGTGAATGCGGCGCCGCGATCGGGGCCGACGCGGGTGACGTCAAGCCCCCGCTCGCCGAAACCGAGCGTCTCGTTCACCTGCACGCTCTTGACACCGAGCGACACGTAAGCGCGCTTCACCCGCCGCTCGGGTATCTGGTCGCGCTCGTTGATGTCGCGTAGTTCCTGGTAATCGACAACGCGGAAGTCGCCGCCATCCGCCTCCTGAAGCAGTTTGCTATAGCGAAACAGCGCGTCCTTGTAGGGCTTAACGGGTTCGGCCCTTGCGGAAACGGCAAGGCTCGCGAAAAGAAGCGCGCCGATCAGATGCCGTATGGAGAAAAGAATTGTGGACATGGACACCCGATCGGCTCCCTCGTTCGGCGCCTGCCTTGCCACCGGCGCCTCGGCCAAGCAACACTGGCGCGGCAAATCTGGCTCATTAAAGGGTATTTCTTCCTCCGGGGCATCGAAATTCGCCTTTTGTTCGCTCTTCGGGCGAGACTCTGGCAGAATTCCGGTGATTCGCGCGACAAAGGATGGCGGCCGCGCCGCGGTCTTGCTATGGCCTAGCCGACAATTAGACAGGAACGATCTGAACGCTTCATGGACGACAGCAGCGACCTTTTTTCCGCTATGCCCCAACAGCCGAAGCCGGCGGATGCCGCGCCACGCAAGCCCGCGGCCCCCGCCGCCGGTAACGAAGCGTCGCGCCCCGCACCCAAGACGAGCGACGGCAGCGACTACGACGCCTCGGCAATCGAAGTGCTGGAAGGTCTGGAGCCGGTCCGGCGCCGTCCGGGCATGTATATCGGCGGGACGGACGAAAAGGCCCTGCATCATCTGTTCGCCGAGGTCATCGACAACTCGATGGACGAGGCGGTCGCGGGACACGCCAACTTCATCGACGTGAACCTGGACGCCGACGGCTACCTGACGGTGACCGACAACGGCCGCGGCATCCCCGTCGAGAACCACCCGAAATTTCCCGGCAAGTCGACGCTCGAGGTGGTGATGACGGTGCTGCATGCCGGCGGCAAGTTCGACGGCAAGGCCTATGAGACCTCCGGCGGCCTGCACGGCGTCGGCGTTTCCGTGGTCAACGCACTGTCGGACGACCTTGAAGTCGAGGTTGCACGCAATCGCCGGCTCTATCGCCAGCGCTTCTCCCGCGGCATCGCGCAGGGCGGCCTCGAAGACCTGGGTGACGTACACAACCGGCGCGGCACCAGGGTCCGTTTCCACCCCGACCCGCAGATCTTCGGACCGCATGCCCGCTTCGAGCCGGCGCGGCTTTTCCGAATGGCCCGCTCCAAGGCCTATCTCTTCGGCGGTGTGGAAATCCGCTGGTCCTGCGATCCGGCGCTCCTGCCGGAAGGTTCGGAAATCCCGGACAGGGCCGTGTTTCATTTCCCCGGCGGCCTCAAGGACTATCTCGCCGCCACGCTCGGCAAGGAATTCACGGTCACCCGCGAGATTTTCGCCGGCAAATCGGAAAAGTCCGGTGGCCACGGTTCGCTCGAATGGGCCGTCACCTGGTATGGCGGCGACCAGCAGATCCATTCCTACTGCAACACCATCCCGACGCCCGAAGGGGGAACGCACGAGGCGGGTCTGCGCATTGCGCTGACGAAGGGGCTCAAGAACTACGCCGAGCTCACACAGAACAAGCGCGCTGCGATCGTCACCACGGACGATGTCATGATCTCTGCGGCAGGCATGCTCTCGGTCTTCATTCGCGAGCCGGAATTCGTCGGTCAGACGAAGGACAAGCTGGCTACGGTGGAGGCGCAGCGCATCGTCGAAAACGCGCTTCGCGATCCTTTCGACCATTATCTCGCCGACAATCCGGCAGAGGCGGCCAAGCTTCTCGACTGGGTGGTGGAGCGCGCCGAGGAGCGTGTACGCCGGCGCAAGGAAAAGGAAGTCAGCCGCAAGACGGCGGTCCGCAAGCTGCGCCTGCCGGGCAAGCTCGCGGACTGCGCCCAGAATACGGCGGAAGGTGCCGAACTCTTCATCGTCGAAGGGGACTCGGCCGGCGGTTCGGCCAAACAGGCGCGCAACCGCGCCAACCAGGCGATCCTGCCGCTGCGCGGCAAGATCCTCAACGTCGCCAGCGCCGGCCGCGAGAAGCTCGGTGCCAATCAGCAGATCGGCGATCTCGTCCAGGCGCTCGGCTGCGGCACGCGCTCGAAGTATCGCGAAGAGGACCTGCGCTACGAGCGCATCATCATCATGACCGACGCCGACGTCGACGGTGCGCACATCGCCTCTCTTCTGATCACCTTCTTCTATCAGGAGATGCCGGAGCTCATCCGCGGAGGCCATCTCTATCTCGCCGTGCCGCCGCTCTATCGCCTGAGCCAGGGTTCCAAGACGCTTTATGCCCGCGACGACGCGCATCGCGAAGAGCTGATGCGGACGGAGTTCAATGGTCGCGGCAAAGTCGAACTCGGGCGGTTCAAGGGCCTCGGCGAGATGCTGCCCGCGCAGCTCAAGGAAACCACGATGGACCCGGCCAAGCGGACGCTCCTCAAGGTCGAAATCGACGATGTCGACTTCGAGGGCACCCGCGATGCCGTCGACAGCCTGATGGGAACGAAAGCCGAGGCCCGCTTCCGTTTCATCCAGGAGCGCGCGGTCTTCGCGGACAACCTGGACATCTGAAACTCGCGATCGCCCCTCACGCCTCCTGCCGAACCGGTTTTTCCATGAACAGGCTCAGCGGATCAGGTAGATAGCTGCCGAAGGGCGCACACTCCACGTAGCCGGATGCCTTGTAGAGACCGATCGCTTCCGGCTGATAGATGCCGGTCTCAAGACGGATTGCCGTGAGACCGAGCTTTGCCGCTTTGGCTTCGAGAACCGATAAAAGCAGCTTGCCAAGCTTCAGCCCCCTCGCCTCCGGGTCGACGAACATCCGCTTGATCTCGGCCGTACCGTCGCCCGCTTCGACGAGGCCACAGCAGCCGACGACTTCGCCGTCACGGCGGGCCACGAAAAAGGATACGGTGGGCTGCTCCAACTGAGACAGATCGACCAGATGATTGCTTTCGGCCGGATAGAGCGATGCCGCATAGGCATCGGACAATTCCAGAAGGCGAATAACGGCCGGCTGGCGCGGCGACTCTTCGGCGATGGTTACGGCGGTCATTTCAGTTTCTCCATTCGGTCCCGTCCGGAAGCACATGATTTCAACGCTCTAATGCCGAAGATCGCCGGGACCAATACGCCAAACGACGCAATTTCGCAGCTACTACAATCAATCCGCGTAACGGGGAGAAACAATTTGTTTCGGCGCCCGCCGGCTTTTGCCCTTCTTTGGAAAGAATCGGACGGCCATAAAAAAGCGTCGTCATCATCTGAACGGAAGAGTGACCATGAAAGCCGCCCTGATCGTCATGACCATTCTCGGTTGCGACGACAACGTTACCCAATGCCATTACATCTCGACCGTGAACGGCGACTGGCCGTCGATCGCGCAGTGCGACACGGAATCGCAAAAGGAACTGCCGCGGTTCTCCGACAGGAACTACCCCGTCGTGGTGGCCGTGTGCGAGAGCTCAGGGCCGGGCATGACGGCGGAAAGCGAGCCGGTTCCGGAGCTGAATGCAACGCTTCCGGCTCAGCCGGGCGTGCAGCAAAACACAACATCAACGGCAGAAGGCGGAGAACCAACCTTGCCGAGGCGCGCCCTGGCATTGATCAGCGGCGCCGTACCCGACCGGGAGAAACTGAAGGCGATCGTCAGTGCGCCGGTCCACTACGTCGAAGACGGCTATTCCTGGGTGGCGCGCCGATTCGGCAATTGAGGTAATCAAGCCGTCTTACGCGGCCTGGCGGGAGAGCAACAAGGCGTAGTTGCGCGCCCTCTGCCGCTGCTCGGCAAAAGCCAGCCGCTCCGCGAGTTCGGCGACGGCGTGATATGCGCCGAGGCTTCGGCGGCGAAGGCGATCCGAAAGTCTGGCGGCGACGGAGAGGGAGGCTCCATCGTGATCCGCATCTGCCTCGCATTGGCAGAACAATACGGCCTCCGAAAACATTCCGCTCACTTCACGGCCAAGCCCCGCAGTTTCGAGGAGGGCCCTGATCGAGTGGAATCGCCCGCCCGAAAGGATCGATCGGACGCGCTTCTCCGGGACTCCGGACAGATCCACGATTGCCGCAGAAAAAAACTCCGTCCTGCCGCTGCAAAGCGCCGTCAGCAGTAGAGCCGGCGTCAGGCGGCCGGTTTTGCGGAGAGCGGCAACCATCCGCTGCAATTCCTCCCGCGCGGAGGCGGAGGAAAGCGTCAGCGCTGCCGCGTCGCAAGTCTCCCGCACGACACGCTGCGCCCGGTCCTCGCCGATAACGGCGCGTACCAGGTCGGACGCCGCAAGCGCCGCGCCGGCTTTTTCGGCGAGGGTCTGGCGCGCGTCGCTCGGCAGATCATGACGCTCGAGCAACAGGCCGCGGGCGGCCACGCTATCGCCGAGGCGGTCGGCAATTCGCCGCAACGAGCCCGGAGAAAGCCTGGCCCCCGGATTTTCCAACAGGATGAGCACCTCTTCCTCGCCGCCAATCTCGGCGATGGCAGCCGCAACGGCGCATGAGACGCCGCTGCGGGAGGCGATCAGCGCCCGCATCTCCGCGCCGCCGTCCGCCGCCATGTCGACAAGATCGTCGTCATTCAAGACCGGTGAGCGGGAAATCGCGATGTAGGCAATCTCGGGCTGGTCCTGCGCAAGCGCCTTGATGATCGAGCGCGGCACAATCGGGCAATCCGCCAGCGCCCCGGCAAGAGACCGCCGCACCTTGGGCGAAGGATCGTCGAGGAGAAAGGTCATCGCCATTTCGACCGCCTGCCGATCGATGCCGTTCACATCGGCCTGAGCAAAGGCGCGACCAAGCGCACTGGCAGCACTGGCGCGTTCGCTGGCTTTCGCCGTTTCCACCCAGCGAAGAAATGCTTGTATGATCACCTATGCCCCACTAGTCACCCGAGCAGCCCCATGCTCGAAGCCTAGCGGCCAAAGGTTTAAGATTGGTTCACCATGTCTGTTAACGGCGCGCAAACCATCCTACCGTTCCTGTATCTGCCGGCCGGCGAACCGGTGCCTCGCAGGGAGATCCTGACCGCCTTCCGAGCGATCGTGATTGCCGGGAGCGAAACTGGCCTGCCGCCCTCGGATCTGCCTCGACAGGACGCCGGCTGCCTGTTGCTCGCCCGAATCGAAACGAGTAGCGATCCGGGCGAAGACGAGCTTGCCGCTTTGATCGGCAGCGGCTTCGACGGCGTCGTTCTGGCCGGATGCCGCGGCCCGGCAGACATTCAACGGCTCGATGTGCTGCTCAAGGTCGCCGAGGCGGCGGCCGGCAAGCCCCAGGGCCGAACGGTTATTCTTGCGGAATACGCGACGACGCCGGAAAGCGTCCTGTCGCCTCACTCGCTGGCGGGTGCCTCATCGCGCCTCTCGGCACTGGTGTTCGATGCCTCGGCCCTGGCCGAAGCGTGTGGTTGCAGGCGCGTGACCGAAACGGGCGACGTGCCGGCTGTCGTTCGAGCCGGCCGTGCTGCGGCAGTCCTGAGAGCCTGCGAGGCCCGCATCGCGGCTTACGACATGCTGCCTATCGACGCCGAGGATGAGGCGACCGTGCGGCGCCTGTGGAAAAACAGCGTGGAGAACGGCTTTTCGAGCGTTGCCCTCCGCTCGCCGCAGCAGATCGATCTTCTTGCCGCTGCAGGCGTCGTGCCGGAAGTCTAGAACCTGATCTAGCGAACAGGCCGCATCATCTCGAAGACGTCGCCGCCATCGCAATAGTCCATGTAGCCGAGCCGGGCGAGCGGCTTGACGGTCGCCATGTCGAACCGCCCATCGCGGATGGCCTCCTCGCGGATGTGAATGCCGACCACTGCGCCGATGACGACATAGCTGTCGGAAACGACGCCATCGATACCCTTGGGACGGAAGATCTCCGTCATCCGGCATTCCAGCGCCGCGAATGCCTCGCCCACGAAGGGAGCCTTCACGAGCGTTCCCTCTACAGGCGTCAGTCCGGCGATCTCGAACTCGCTTTCACCATGCGGGGCGGCCACCGAGGTGAGATTGACCGCCTCGCTCAGGTTGCGGCTGGCAAAGCTCGCGGTGAACTCCCCGGTCGCCTCGATGTTGCGTACCGAATCCTTGTAGCCGCTCGAGGCGAACATCACGAGCTTCGGCCGGTCGCTGATGGCGTTGAAAAAGGAATAGGGCCCAAGGTTCAGCGCCCCATCGGCCCCGCGCGTGCCGATCCAGCCGATCGGTCTCGGCGACACGATCGCCTTGAAGGGATCGTGCGGCAGGCCGTGCCCGTTTCCGGCGGTGTCGTAGAACATCAGTCGCCCTCCCCGACCCAGGTGACGATCTCCTCGAGTTCGGGCCTGGGGCGCTCCGTCGGCGGCACCATTGCAGTGCCGATGTGAATGAAGCCCGCAATCTTCTCGCCCGGCGCCACGCCGAGCAGCGGATAGGCCCGTTCCTCGAAGGCATACCATTCGGTCAGCCAGTTCGAGGCGTAACCGAGCGCATTTGCGGCCATCAGCAGATTGAGGCAGACGGCACCAGCCGACATCTGCTGCTCCCATTCCGGAATCTTGAAATGCGGCGCCGCCTTGCTGACCACGGCGACCACGACCGGCGCGCGCGTCAGCCGCGCCTCCTCGACCTTGATCATCTCTTCCGGCATGTCCGGCTTGGCGGCAAGCGCCATCTTCTTCAGTTCGGCGCTGATGCGCGCCCTCTCCTCGCCCCGATAGACAATGAAGCGCCACGGCGCCAATTTGCCATGATCCGGCACGCGCGAGGCGAGCTTCAGCATTTCCGCGACTTCCGCCTTGCTGGGTCCTGGCTCACCCATCTGAAAGGCCGGGATGGACCTGCGGGAGGCAAGATAGTCGACAAGCTTTATTTCGGTTTTCATATCGAGCGAATTCCACTAGTTTGCCGCCGGATCGGCAGCCACGAAAATGCCATACCGGCGTCCCAAGTGGAGTCACCCAGTCAAGAAGTCAACTGCTCTCATGCGTCTCCGTCTTCGTATTTTCCTGAGAACCGTTCTGGCGATCACACTCGCCGGGGCCGGTGCGGGACGCGCGCTTGCGGAGGATCCGACTGACGCCTTCAAGAGCTTTCCCTCGATCTCCGGCACGCACAAGATGCCGAAGCTTACCGGTTTCAGCCCGCTCATCACCGATCCGACGCAGGGCGGCCAGCTGAAGGACGTGGAGCTCGAGGCGCTGCTGACGGATAAGGGAAAGCCGGTCCAATCGGGCCTTACCTGGCGGGTCTTCAGCCCCATTCCGGGCAGCGACGGAAAGCTGCCGCTGCTCGCGACCTCCGAGGGCGGCTCCACCGCTTTCAATCTCGTGCCCGGCGAATATTTCGTCAACGTCGCCTTTGGCCGGGCGGGCGCGACCCGCAAGATTCGCGTGCCCGAAGACGGCCCGCTCGACAAACAGGTGCTCGTGCTCGATGCCGGGGGCGTCATGCTGAACGCCGTCTCCGGCAGCGATGTCCGCATCCCGCCGAACGAACTCAGCTTTTCGATCTTCTCTTCCGACGTGAAGGAGGATGGCGAGCGCGGCCTCGTGGTCGCCGACGTCAAGCCCGGTACGGTGGTTCAGCTCAATGCCGACACCTACCACGTCGTGTCGAACTACGGATCGGTGAATGCCGTCATCCGTGCCGATATCCAGATCGAAGCCGGCAAGCTGACCGAAGCGACGATCCAGCACCGCGCCGCGAAGCTGACCCTGAAGCTCGTCTCGGAAGCCGGCGGCGAAGCCATTGCGGATACCGCCTGGTCGATCCTCACTTCCTCCGGCGACGTCGTCAGCGAGAGCGTCGGCGCCTTCCCGACCCTCGTCCTTGCCGAGGGCAGCTACACGGCGGTGGCCCGCAACAAGGACAAGATCTACCAGCGCGATTTTGCCGTGAAGGCCGGCGTCAATACCGACGTGGAAGTGCTGCTCAACGGCAACGGCGAAGCCGACCAGGCCGCGGAAGCGCAGGACTGAAGCCCGCCCCTCATCCGCCTGCCGGCACCTTCTCCCCGCAAGCGGGGCGAAGGGACAAGCAGCGGTCGCCCGATCATCTTTCACGCCGGTTGCTGCAGCGGGACGAGCGTGCCGCTTGTCCCTTCTCCCCATCAAGATGGGGAGAAGGTGGCGGCAGCCGGATGAGGGGCAGCCGCGTCATGAGCGCGCACTTACGGAAAACCGTTACACGCTTTTCCTGGAATTGCTCCTGCGCTTGAGGTCCGGTGCCATGGCTTCGGCGGAGAGCGAAGCAACGGCCTCGTCCAGCGACATTGCCGTCTGCGCCTGAGAACCCAGGCGACGGATGTTGACCGAGCGCTCCTCCGCTTCGCGCCTGCCGCACACGACGATCACCGGAACCTTCGTTACCGAATGCTCGCGGACCTTGTAGTTGATCTTCTCGTTGCGGAAATCGGTCTCGACCGTCAGCCCCGCATCACGCAAGCGTTCGGCGACTTCGCGGCCATAGTCGTCCGCTTCCGACGTAATCGTTGCGACCACCACCTGCAGCGGCGATATCCAAAGCGGCATATGGCCGGCATAGTTCTCCAGCAGAATGCCGAGGAAACGCTCCATCGAACCGCAAATGGCACGGTGGATCATCACCGGCTGACGCTTCTCGGATTCGCTGTCGATGTAGAAGGCGCCGAAACGCTCCGGCAGGTTGAAGTCGACCTGCGTCGTTCCGCACTGCCATTCGCGGCCGATCGCGTCCTTCAGCGTATATTCGAACTTCGGACCGTAGAATGCGCCCTCGCCCGGCAGGATGCCGGTCTTGATGCGGCCTTCGGACTGCTCCTCGATCGTCTGCAGGACTTCCGTCATCACGGCTTCGGCGCGATCCCAAAGCTCATCGGAGCCCACACGCTTTTCCGGCCGCGTCGACAGCTTCACGACGATTTCCTTGAAGCCGAAGTCCTCGTAGACGGAAAGGATCAGGTCGTTGATCTTCAGGCATTCGGCCGCCATCTGCTCGTCGGTGCAGAAGATGTGCGCGTCGTCCTGCGTAAAGCCACGGACCCGCATGAGGCCATGCAGCGCGCCGGAGGGTTCATACCGGTGGACTGCGCCGAATTCCGCGAGCCGAACAGGCAGTTCGCGGTAAGACTTCAGACCATGCTTGAAGATCTGGATATGCCCGGGGCAATTCATCGGCTTCAGCGCGAAGACGCGATCATCGTCCGTATCGTCGCCGGCGACAGTCACCTTGAACATGTTGTCGCGATACCAGCCCCAGTGACCGGAGGTCTCCCAGAGCGACTTGTCGAGGACCTGGGGAGCATTGACCTCCTGGTAATCGCCTTCGAGCCGGCGGCGCATATAGGCGACGAGACTCTGGAAGATCCGCCAGCCCTTTCCATGCCAGAAGACCACGCCAGGCCCTTCCTCCTGGAAGTGGAAGAGGTCCATCTCGCGGCCGAGCCGGCGATGGTCGCGCTTCTCGGCTTCGGCGAGCACGTGCAGATACTGATCCAGCTCCTCCTGCGTGTGCCACGCAGTGCCGTAGATGCGCGTCAGCATCGGATTGTTGCTGTCGCCGCGCCAATAGGCGCCCGCCACCTTCATCAGCTTGAAGGCCGTACCGATCTGGCCTGTCGAGGCCATGTGCGGCCCGCGGCAGAGATCGAACCAATCGCCCTGGTAATAGATCTTCAGGTCCTGGCCCTCGGGGATGGCGTCGACGAGCTCCACCTTGTAGTTCTCGCCCTTGGCGGCAAAGACCTCCTTGGCCCTGTCGCGTGACCAGACCTCCTTGGTGAAGGGCTTGTTGCGGGCAATGATCTCCCGCATCTTCTTCTCGATGACGGGCAGGTCGTCCGGCGTGAAGGGCTCGTTCTTGGCGAAATCGTAATAGAAGCCGTTGTCGATGACCGGACCGATGGTCACCTGCGTTCCCGGCCACAATTCCTGCACGGCCTCCGCCATGACATGGGCCGCGTCGTGGCGGATGAGCTCGAGCGCGCGCTTGTCTTCGCGCGTGACGATCTCGATCCTGCCTTCCGTCACGGCATCCGAGAGATCGCGCAGTTCGCCGCTAATGGCGATCGCGACGGCCTTCTTGGCGAGCGACTTCGAGATCGATTCCGCGACATCGCGACCGGTCGTGCCGGCGGCGAATTCTCGAACGGAGCCATCAGGAAATGTAAGGGAAACAGAATGCGACATCATGATCTCCTATCCAGTCCCGCCAACGAATGCGGGTGGTATGGTTTGCCGGCCGGGGCCGGTTCGCGGGCCTGATAAAGCTTTTTCACCGTGGAGTAAAGGCGCGGCCGCTCAACCGGCGACCATTCCACGCAGTCCCTTTACGGTGTTCCAGTTGCGCACCGTCCCGATGCCGAGCCGCTTGGTCGTTAGCGCCCCGAGCAGCTTCGATTCGCTCGCCTTGCCGGCAAAATCGACCCAGAGATCGCCGTCCACTATGGCCACGCGCTCGCCCCTGGAGCAATAGCCGAGCAGTTTTTCCCGCATGTCGACCTCGAGAGGCAAGCGCATCACCCGCACGTGGACGCTCGCAGGGTCCCTTTCGCTTTCCGCGAGAAAAGGGTTGCCTGCAGCAAGTCTCGACCAGTCCTCCGCGGAACGAACGATGATGTCGACGTGACGGCCGAAGGTCTTCTCGAAAGCCTTTTCGAGTTCGGCCTCCAATTCCGCGAGGGGCTTTTCCGGCGCCTCGAACAGGAGATTGCCCGTGGCGACAAGCGTGCGCGGCGCCCTGCAGCCGAGCGCTTCGGCCATCGCCTTCAAGTCGGCCATTACGACGCGCCGGCCGTCGCCGAGAACGATGCTGTGGAGCAAGGCGACGTAAGCCTTCATTCGCTTGAAGCCCGCCAGAAATCGACTGCCCCCGCCGGCAGCCGTGCAAGCACACGATCGAGCAGGGTTTTGTCGACATTCCGCCGCAAAGCCGCGGCTACATCTGCAATCGCCGTTTCCGGAGAGACGTTGTGGTTGCCGCGGAAGGCCTGCACCTCGCGCGTCATCGCCCGGCGCTCGGAGAAGGGGAGCGTCGGCTCCTCCAGATCCCAATCGGCGACGAAGATCGCACGAAGGACCGGCGGCAGCGCATTGGCGAAAAGCAGGGCGTCGGAAATTTCGAGGCGGCGGCGGAAAGTGTAAAGCACCGCCTGCACCATCGTATAGGCCTGATTGGTTGTCTGAAGAGCGGCGATATCGCGCGCGTCGACGATGAACCGGTCGAAATCCGCAGAGGCCTGCCGGTACTCCATCGGAATGGTCACGGCTCTCATGCGTCCTTTCGGCGTGGCTGCCAGTAGCGCCATGGCGTGTACCAGCGCTGGCGCGGTGCGAGGCTGTCCGGCACCGGATCGAATCCGTGGGTTCCGCCCGGGCCGCAGCGGACGACCCGGAACAAGGTCAGCCACCCGCCGGCCCAGAGGCCGTATCGGGCGATCGCCTCGAAGCCGTACTCCGAACAGGTCGGCAGGTGCCGGCAGGAATTGCCGATGAAACTCGACAGCGTCAGTTGATAGGCGCGGATCAGGGTCATGCCGACGAGCCGCCCCGGCGTCTTGCGGAAAGGCCCGGACCAATTCCGCCCCCCGGCGGCACCGGTATCGCCGCGGGTGATTGCATGATCGGCATGGGGCTGAGGGCACATGGCTCAGACGGCCGCAGCGAGGCGCCTGGCCTCGATCTGGCCGATGGCATCGACGACGGCATCGAAAGTCAGCATCGTCGAGGCATGGCGCGCCTTGTAGTCCTTGACGGGCTTCAGAAAGCGCATGTCCTCGAAACGGTCCGACGGGCCCTCCCCATCGGCCTTCAGCATGGCCAGCATATCCTCGCGGGCCTGCCGGATCTCGTCCGCATGGGCACCTACGACATGCCGCGCCATGATGGATGAGGACGCCTGGCCGAGCGCACAGGCCTTGACGTCATGGGCGAAGTCGGTGACGACGTCGCTGTCCATCTTCAGCCAGATTCTCACCTTCGAGCCACAGAGCTTGGAATGCGCGGCGGCTTCGGCGTCGGCGTCGGCCAACATTCCGAGGCGCGGAATATTGCCTGCGAATTCGAGAATTCTGCTGTTGTAAATGTCGTCGATCATTTAGGAATCCGGTGGATTTTTCGCGGTTTCTGACGTTCGGCGCATGATTTTCCCCAGGCGGCGGGAAAAAAGCAAGGCGTGGCGCATTCGGGCTCTTTTATCCATGTGGCACCATACTATATGCTATGTCGTGTTGGGGTGACAGTTCCGCAAGGGGATCAAATGTCGCCTGTTGTTTGGGAAACCGTGCCGGACGGTCCAGTGCACTGCTAAGCCGAGACCCGAAAGCCCCGGAACCCGCCAACGGAACCCAAGCCTGCAGGGTTAGGCGTATGGCCAATGGCGAGTTGTCCGAAAAGATAAAACGTCAGCAATTTCGTATTGCTTGAAGGGGCCATATGGACGCCATAGTGAAGAATTTTCCTGTGCTCGACGACACAGGTCGTCCGACGCAGAAGGAAGCCGAAGAAGCCGTTCGCGTCTTGTTGCGCTGGGCAGGTGAAGATCCGGCACGAGAAGGCCTGAAGGACACGCCTTCGCGTGTCGCCAAGGCGTATCGGGAAATTTTCGGCGGCTACGATCTCGTGGCGGAAGACGTGCTCGGGCGAACCTTCGAGGAAGTCTCCGGCTACGACGATATCGTGCTCGAAAAGGACATCCCGTTCTATTCGCATTGCGAGCACCACATGGTGCCGATCATCGGCAAGGCCCATATCGCCTATCTGCCGAACGGCCGCGTGCTCGGCCTTTCCAAGATCGCCCGGGTCGTCGATATCTACGCCCGTCGCCTGCAGACGCAGGAAGCGATGACGGCGCAGATCGCAAAGGCCATCGACGAGACCCTCATGCCCCGGGGCGTGGCGGTGATGATCGAGGCCGAGCACCTGTGCATGGCGATGCGCGGTATCAAGAAGCAGGGCGCGACGACGCTGACGACCACCTTCACCGGTGCGTTCAAGAGCGAGCCGGCCGAACAGGTCCGCTTCATGACGATGCTCAGGGGCTTCAAGTAAGCTCCGCCACCGCATGTTGAAACGCATGCAGCAACCCCCAAGTGCTACAGCGGCCTCGCGCGTCTGATCAAGACGCGCGGCGCTGTAGTGGAGCTCAGACGATGACGCTCACTTTTGCATCCCCCCCGCAGGACAAGGCCGAACTGGAAAGCGGCCCGGCCTTCACCCCGCGTTTCGACGAGAAGGGTCTGATCACGGCCGTCGTGACCGATGCCCGCGATGGCGAATTGCTGATGGTCGCGCATATGAACGCCGAAGCGCTGTCCCTCACGCTCGAGACCGGATTCGCGCATTACTACAGCCGCTCACGCGACCGCCTCTGGAAGAAGGGCGAAAGCTCGGGCAATTTGCAGACCGTCCGGGAAATACGAACCGATTGCGACCAGGACGCCGTCTGGTTGAAAGTCTCGGTGGCCGGCCACGATGCCACCTGCCATACCGGGCGCCGCTCGTGCTTCTATCGGACGGTCGGCGTCGCCGATGGCGAAGCAAAAGTGGCGATCACCGACGACCACAGGCATTTCGATCCGGCGCAGATCTACGCCGGCAACTGAGCATCTGCTTTTTTCTGGTTCGCCTGGTTGATATATTCATCTTTTGGCAACCAAACGGGCATCTAATCATTAATCTTGTAAGTGGTTCCCGCGGTAAGGGCGGAGCACCAAAATGTGTTGTAGGCTGTATCCAATGTTTATCGGGCGGGCCGCATTTGTAGCCGGTTCAGTGCTATATCTCGATCATGGTGTCAGTCTTTCAGCGACCAGATGTGAGGCCGGCACCGGCATGTTTCGATGGCCGAATCGCTTCGGTTCAAGGAATATTCGGTAGTAGGGCTCGGCAGGGCTTTCTGCAGGGCCGTGTGCTAGAAGCTAATCTATTCGGCGGTGTCGGAGGTGCCGGATGCTGAACTGGACATTCACGCGTAACAGTCAGATTGCCGATCTTTCCGGCGCGAACGGGTCGTCGATCACGACCACTCCTCCAGCACTACCCATTTCTCAATCCGTGAAACCCAGGATTGCGCTGGCGCTCGGCGGCGGTGCTGCGCGGGGCTGGGCCCATATCGGTGTCCTGAAAGCCCTCGACGAGGAGGGTATCGAAGTCGGAATGATTGCGGGCACATCGATCGGTGCGCTGGTGGGCGGCTGTTACCTCGCCGGCAAGCTCGATGAATTGGAGGCTTTCGCCCGCTCGCTTACCGTGCGCCGCATTGCCGGCTTGCTCGATTTCGCGATCGGCGGCGGTGGCCTCTTCGGCGGTCTGCGGCTCACCAAGCGGATGCAGGAACATCTGCAGAACCTCAGTATCGAGGATCTCGACCGGCCCTTCGTGGCCGTCGCCACGGAGGTCTACAGCGGTCACGAGGTATGGATCGAGAAAGGATCCCTTATTACCGCCATTCGCGCATCTTACGCCTTGCCTGGCATTTTCGAGCCCGTCAACGCCAATGGCCGGACTCTCATCGACGGCGCGCTGGTCAACCCCGTTCCCGTTTCGGTCTGCCGCGCACATGAGCAGTTGCACGTCGTCGCCGTCAACCTGAACTACGATGTCTACGGGCGCTCGGCGGTGGTCAAGCACAGCGCCGGCATGGAAACGCCCGATGCGCCGGCAACGGAGGCAAACCGCTTTTCAGCACGGCTCGGCATGACCAGCGTCATGGTCCAGGCCTTCAACATCATTCAGGACCGCATTTCGCGCGCCCGGCTGGCTGGCGATCCGCCGGATCTGTCTCTCCACCCGAAGCTGAACGATATCGGACTTTCGGAATTCCACCGCGCGGGCGAAGCAATCGAGCGCGGCTATCAGGAAGCCAAGATCAAGCTTTCGGAAATCCGGCGCATGCAGGAACCGCTGTCCCGTTGAACGCCTGGGAGAACTTGCGGATCGGCCCAAGTGTTCCAAGGCCCGTTGAGATCCGGACACCCGGCGCCGCTTGTTTGATTTCCTCATTCCTGTGCTTGTCACAGGAATCCAGCCAGACCAAGTCCTTGGGCTGAAAGAATGCTCCCGCGCCGCAGACGCGGCGCTGCTGGATCCCTGTGACGAGCACAGGGATGAGGTAGAGGAGAGGAGGTAGAGGAGAGATTGCAGTCCTCCGAAAAGTTCCTACAGCGCCGCTCGTCTTATGAGACGCGCAAAGGACGCTGTAGCACTTTGAGCTGCTGCATGTTTGTGTCCATTGATCGGCCACGATCAATGGACACATGCAGTGGCGCACGGTCGGTACTCAAGGAAATTCAAGCGCATCGCCATGTGTGCTGACAAAACCGAGCAGGGCTTCAACGCCATTATCCATCTCGCAGCAGCCATCATAAACTCAAAATGAATCTCAACAGGCCCTAGCCGGCGATATAGGCCTTGATCTGTTCGGCCTCGTTCTCGATGGCGCGGATGTGATATTTGACCACGTCTCCGATCGAGATAATGCCGGCCAGCCGGCCTTCCCGCTCCACGGGCAGATGACGCGCGCGAAATTTACTCATCATCTCCATCAGCGAGTCGACGGACATTTCCTCGCGACAGCAATAGACGTTCTGCCACATGACGGAAGAAACCGGCTTGTCGAGGCAGGCGGCACCATATCGGGCAATCGAGGCAACGATGTCGCGCTCCGTCATGATGCCAACGATATGCTCCTCCGGATCGACGACGACAACGGCTCCGATATGATTTTCATGCAGTAAAGACGCGGCCTGCTGAACCGTCACCTGCGCTGTGACCGTGATGACGTTGCTGCCTTTTTCATTGAGAATCGCTTTCACCGACATGCGCACATCTCCCGTTGCGACAAAACCGGGCCGACGGGAAGAGTTTCAGTCCGTGCCGCTCACTGCACTTTCTTCCGGCGGAAGGAAGACCGCGAAGACAGTGCAGATGGCCGCAGGAAACCCGTACCCATTCCGGCGCCTGCGCAGCCCTTTGCCGCTCCTCGAGCACAAAGCTACGCCGGCACCCGGCCTTTTCCGCGGTCGCCTCGAGCAATTCGGCGGCCGTGATGAATGGTGCTCCAGCGACTTCAGGAAATCAAGGCTTCTGCAGAAAGCCTGCCGCCTCTGCGGCGAAATCAGGCATCACGAAAATTCTGCGGTTGATACAATCGATTATCGCACTCTCGCCCGAAGGCGGCCGAGGCTTCTTCCCGGCTGGCGGCGCCTCACCCAACCTACCTTCGGGGATCGAAGAATGCGAACAGAAGGAAGCCGAAGAGGAAACCGCCGATATGCGCCTCCCAGGCCACGCTTCCTGCCCCTCCGATCGACAGAAAGCCAAAGCCCACCAGCAAATTGGTCAGGAACCATATCCCGGTGAAGACGAGCACGGACCGGTTGGTGAGCGTCTCCGCAAACGACAGCCGTCGATTGAGATGGGCAAACTGGCGGCTGATGCGACCGCTCGGGGAAAATACGAAACGGGCCGCCGCCCCCATCAAGCCTGAAACGACGCCCGAAGCCCCGATCACCACGGCCATCTCGCCCCAGTGGAAGATGATGTGCAAGCCGACGGCGGCAGCCGCCGACAGGCACCAGAACAAGGCGAGCCGAGCCATCCCGATCCGTCTGACGACGGGGGCGCCGAACGCGACCATCCAGAAGACATTGAAGATGAGATGCTCCCAACTGCCGTGCAGGAAGGAATAGGTTACCGGCGTCCAGAGCCAGACCAGCCCCTGCTCACCGAGCGGAAGCGTGTAGCGCACGGGCAGAAAGGCAAAGTTGAGGATCAGCTCCTGGTCGATCTCGGCCGGCAGGACATAGGTCCTCAAGACATGGACCGCGATCAGGAACGAAAGGATTCCGGTCAGCCCCGGCGGAAGATTGAAGGCGGGCTCGCGACTGCGGACGTCGGTACTGTCGACATCGGTTTCCGGTGACGTTGCCGCCTGATCCCGTTCCATAGCTGCCTCTTCCCTTCGGTCGCTGCGGTTGCGCCCAGACGGCGGCGAACCGCCCGCAGTAGCGCGCAAGGGATAAGCAAACAAAAAAACGCCGTCCAGTGAAAACTGAACGGCGTCACGCGCCGTTGCGCGCGCGTCAGTCGATGTGCTGAAGGCAATCCTTCGTGAAGTGCTGCCGAATGACATGGCAGCCGCCGGCGTCGAGCGCAATCGAAACCGGCCGTTAACCTTAATTTCGCCCTGGCACGAAAATCGCTCCATGCATTCAAGGACCACGCAATATGCCGCCGACTATCTCGATCTGGGACGGTCTGCGCCGCAACAACGACCGATCGGGCAAGATGCGCAGCAGAACGACAATGGAACTGTTTCAATACTGGAACGAAGTTCGCGGCGGCCGCGATCTCCCGCGCCGTGACGAAATCCAGCCCGCCGATATTCGTTCACTCCTGCCCAACGTCTTCATCCTCCAGGCGCAGGCGGACGGCGGAATACACTTTCGTCTCGCGGGCACCCACATCTGCGGCTTGTTCGGCGACGAACTCCGCCACCGTCAATTCTCCGCCTTGTGGCTCGGCGGACAGCAGGAGGAGGCTGCCCGCATCGCCGGTCAGGTCATGAAGCGATGCACGCCGATACTACTGGCTGGGTCCGGCGCAACCGCAACCGGGGATCGGTTGGACGTGGAAATTCTGCTTACCCCCCTCGCCTCTCCCGATGGAACGGGCGACCGCATACTCGGCGCTCTGTCGCCGCTGTCCCGTCCGATATGGCTGCACATGAAGCCATTGCAGCACCTTGTCCTGGACAGCCGCTGTGCCGCATTGCCTGCGTCCGAATGCTCCACGACTGCCGGTCTGACCGGCAGCCGCATCGATGCCTGCGATCGCCCCTTCCGCATGGCGCAGCACCTGCGCGTCTTCGAGGGTGGAAGGCGAAACTGAGCGAACCTTCTGTTAATCGGTGCGGCCTATACTTTCGCCTGCAAAATATATCCATCGTAGAGTGATCATGTTCTCCTTCCAGCATGCGCAGAACAGCGCCCCGAAACCACATCAGGAAAGCGCGTTTCAGCGCGTTTCGGTCAATCTTTCGGGACGACTGATGCTTGCCAGTCACGAGGAATATGACTGTACCGCCCTAGAGATGTCGCCGGGCGACGTTCTGTTGACCTCCCCCGCGCGTCCGCGCGGCGGAGAGCGTATCATTGCTTATGTCGACCATGTGGGTCGCCTCGAAGGCACGGTGTCACGCGTTGCGGACGATGCGTTCGTGATCCAGCTCAACGCCACGGAACGCAAGCGCGAGAAGCTTGCGGCACAGCTGACCTGGATCGCCAACAAACACGAACTCGGTCTGCCGGAAGACCGGCGCCATGACCGGCTGGCACCTCGCAAGACATTGACGGAACTCACAGTCGATACCGGCGAGAGATACAGCTGTCGGATCATCGACCTCTCGCTTTCCGGCGCGGCGGTCGACATCGACACACGGCCTGCCGTAGGATCGCCGGTCAGGCTGGGTAACATGAAGGGCAGGATCGTCCGTCATTTCCAAGAAGGCGTCGCCATCGAATTCTCCGGGATACAGTCCCGCGAGGCACTGACCGAGTTTCTGTAAGCGCACTAAGGCGTGTTGAGATTCATCTTGAGTTTATGGCGGCTGCTGCGAGATGGAAATTTCGTTGAAGCTCTGGTCGGTTTTGTCGCTACGCATGGCGCGACGCGCTTGAATTTCTTGGATACCGACTGCGCAGCCCACTGCATGTTTCCTTTGATCGTCGCCGATCAAAGGACAAGAACATGCAGCAGTCAAAGTGCTACAGCGACCTTTGCGCGTCTGATAAGACGCTGCAATCTCTCCTCACCCTCATCTCTGTGCGCGTCACAGAGATCCAGCAGCGCTGCGTCTGCGGCGCGGGGAAATGTTCAGCCCAAGGACTTGGTCTGACTGGATCCCTGTGACGAGCACAGGGATGAGGAGATCAAGCCGGGGCGGGTATCCCGGATCTCAACAGACCTTAGAGGCGGCGCTTGCGTCAGCGGACCGCCTGGACCAGGCCTCTGCCCTCGCCTAGTCCAAAATCAACTCTTCCGCAGCGGGCCGGCAACAGAAATAGCTTCTGGTAAACCGGGCGTTACGCTTCCCAGCGATCCGACACTATTTCCTGCTGGCTCCGATGGGTCCCACCGTCACCGGCTGCATGGCTGGCGGGACGCGCAATCGCGGCTCTGCTACGCTCGCCGCACATAGTATTCTCACCTATATTCAATGGCTTACACGGATTTGCACCGTCGTCGCTCCCGGTGGCCGCCGACAAGCAGCATGAAAATCGATAAAATTTGAATCGAATTTTATTACAGCTCTCCTCAATTTTTATTCTTATGTTATTCGAGTTTGTTCTTGTTTTTACTTCCGATCTTCGCCGCCGGTAAAAAACTCTGTGCCAATGTCGAACCACAACGGGGAGACAGACATGCGCACAATCATCACCATGGCGATCGCTGCCGCAGCCCTTGCCACCGGCCTCATCGCCGGGCCGGCTTACGCGGTGCCGGCGAACATGACGGTCGGCGGCGCGACCAACCCGCCGATCGGGCATTACGAGTTCTGCAAGGCCAATCCCTCCGAATGCGCGGCCATTGGCGCGGACCATGGCCCGTCCGTGCTGACGCGCGACAGCTGGAAGAAGATCCTCGAAGTCAATTACGAGGTGAATCAGGCGATCGCCCCGATGACCGACATGGAAATCCATGGCGTCGAGGAAAACTGGTCCTACCCGGACGCCGTCGGCGACTGCGAGGATTACGTGCTGCTGAAACGCCGCAGGCTGATCGAAAGCGGCTTCTCCCCCGCCGATCTTCTGATCACCGTCGTCCTGCAGCCGAATGGCGACGGTCATGCCGTCCTGACGGTGCGCACCGACCGCGGCGATTTCATTCTCGACAACATGCGCAGCAAGGTGCTGCTCTGGTCGGACACGGAATATACCTACCTGAAGCGGCAGTCCTCGGAGCATGCCGGGCGCTGGGTGAAACTGCAGGATGGCCGCGCTCTCGCCGTCGGCAGCGTCAGCGCACAATAACGCATGAGCAGGCGCCGGCCATGGCCCGCGCCTCTGATCGGCCCCGGTCGGCACTACCCCGTCCGGCCCGGGCCGATTTTCTCCGGGCGGCGCAGACCCGTCACGCTTCACCCAATATTAACCAAGTTGGACGAGCCTTGGCTGCGAGCGAATTCCGCGCGGCGAGGTCATCCAGTGGCCTTCGAGCGGATAGAACGCGCGCCCTGATCAGCTACCCTACGGCGCAGCCATGAACCCGCCCCACATTCCCGAACCGGAACTCCTGCCGCTCCTTTCGTCCCGCTTCGTCTACAAAGCGGCAGCAGCCGTCGTGATCCTCCTTGCGCTGACAATCACCCTTTCCTTTTCCGGGCGCTGGTTCGGCCGACATCTCGCTGAGGCCGGCCACACGGCAAGCCGCGAAACCTACGACATCTTTATCGGCCAGGACCATTTGCGCCTGCCGGCGAATGTCATTCGCTTCGAAAACCAACGTAGCACGAGCATCGTCGGGCGCGTGGATCTCTATCTCACCTGGCCCGGGCTCGAAGGCTACGGCGAGGAGACGCGGCCCTTGTTCGACGATGTCAGCCAGCCGGAAAACCTGATCTTCCTGCAGGTCGCGCAGAGTACGATGTCTCGCGACATGTCGGGGCGTCTCGCCCCCGTCTACCGCCATATCCTGCAGGACGCGCCGCAAGCCGGCCCCGAGGGCCTGACAAGGTACGACGCAAAGCCGGATTCGAGCTATGCCGGCGAAGTCTTCTTCATCGCCGAGAGAGATGAGCGCCCTGCCTACGTGCTGCGCTGCGTACTCCCCGAGACCACCGCGGCTTCGACCAGCGCCGATTGCCAGCGCGACGTTCACATGGGCAAGGACCTCATCGTTCTCTACCGTTTCTCCAGCAGGTTGCTGCCGCAGTGGCGTGCCATCGAAGATTCGATGGAAACTTACATCAGCACGCATCTCGTGCCGTGATTTTGACGAAGAGTCGTGATGCAGCCAATGCGCCGGCTAGAACGGGATGGGGGAGTATGCGCGGGGTTTTCGGCCGAGCCTACCAAAACGTCATGATCTAGTGCGGGCTGAAGGTGCCGATCCTGAACAAAACGACCTGTGGCGGGCAACCAATCATTCATCATAAACCGATTGGTAACGCTATCCCGATACTGTCTCGGGAAAGGTCGTATCCGGAGACGGCATCCGGACGGCACCCCTGATATGAGAATGAAGAGCGATACAGTGTCTCAATCCGTTTTTTTTGATCTCGCGAAACGCCCGTTCGGCGTCTTTTCAGAAGTTATGGGGCGGATTTTTCTCGCCGGCCTGATCGCCGTGCTGACCTTTTCGGCGCCCGCCTTCGCGAATTCCAAATATGCCGGCATCGTCGTCGACGCGAAAACCGGCAAGGTTCTTTACGGCGAAGACGCTGATCAATTACGCTATCCGGCCTCGCTGACGAAGATGATGACGCTGTATCTGACGTTCGAGGCGCTCGAAGCCGGACGGATCAGCAAAAGCACGCCTGTTCCCTTTTCCAAGAAGGCGTCGGCAGAGCCGCCGTCGAAGCTCGGTGTGCGCGCCGGGCGATCGATCACCGTCGAGCAGGCGATCCTCTCGCTGGTGACGCGCTCCGCCAACGATGCGGCGACGGCGCTTGGCGAGCTCCTGGGTGGTTCGGAACAGCGCTTCGCCCGGATGATGACCAACAAGGCCCGCGCGCTCGGCATGACGCGCACCACCTATCGCAACGCCCATGGCCTGCCCAATTCCGAACAACGGACGACGGCCCGCGACCAGGCCCGCCTCGGCATCGCGCTCCGGCAGCATTTCCCGCAGTATTACGACTACTTCTCCACGCGCAGCTTCCGTTTCGGCAAGCAGACGATCGGCAACCACAACCGGCTGCTCGGCAACGTCCGCGGAGTAGACGGTATCAAGACCGGCTATACGCGCGCTTCCGGCTTCAATCTCGTAACCTCGGCCCAGCTCGACGGGCGCAGCATCGTGGCGGTCGTCATGGGCGGCACGTCGGGCGGCGCCCGCGATGCGCAGATGCGCAAGCTCGTCGCGAAATACATGCCTTCCGCATCGCGCCGCGGCAGCGGCAATCTGATCGCCGAGGTCCCGGCCGAACCCGTGACGACGGTAGCCGAAGCCGAAGTACCGCCGGCCACCGCCGCAGCTGTCGCGTCGGCGGCAATGGACCTGCCGAATACCGGCCCGGTCCCGGATTTCCGCTACACCGGCGAAAGCGCCGCCGGCGTCGCAATGGCCTATGCATCGACGAAACCGGCTTCGGACAATCCCGTGCTCGCAGCCAAGATCGCGCCGAACACGCTCGACTCGCAGATCGCCAGACTTGCCCAGGAGCCGGAAGCCGCTGGCGACGTCGATACGCAGATCACCAATTCGGTCGCCACCGCTGAAACCGCACCTGCCGCGGCCGAAGCCAGCACCGAAGCGAATGTCGGCATGCAGGGCTGGGTCATCCAGATCGGCGCCACGCCCGACAAGACGCAGGCCATGACGCTGCTCGACAATGCCAAGGAAAAGGGCGGCAAGGCACTGCGTAACGCCACCCCCTTCACGGTCGCCTTCAGCAATGACGGAGCTCAGCTCTACCGCGCCCGCTTCGGCGGCTTCGACGATCAGGACAAGGCCGTCAACGCATGCAGGGCATTGAAGAAGAAGGGCTTCGCTTGCTGGGCGAGCCAGCAGTAAGAGACTCTATGAATGGCAGCCGGGCGCGTTTCTCCGGCTGTCCTCCTCGGTTTTGTACAGCGTAACGAGGTCAGCATGGCAATGAACGAGAACGTCCCCGGCGACACGATGATGGCGGACAGAAGAGCCAGACCATCGCGAATTCGGCTGCATCCGTTGCACGAGGCGGCCATGCGCATCGCGGACATCGGCCTGAACCGATCCAAGGCAAAAACGCGCGACCTGGTTGGCATGCTCCTTACGCATGGCGCGCGCGCCTGGCGTTCGACCCAGCCTCGGGCGGGCATCCATTTGCACGTCGCGGCACCGGGGCGCAGCCGCCCCCTCCGAATTCGCCTGCATTAGGCTCGAATTTGGAGTATTGCATGCGGCCTTCCGCGCGCAGCCCAGCGTTTCAACGCTTTAAACTCGATCATGCGGGCAGGTCATGGACCGCCCCTCATCCGCCTGCCGGCACCTTCTCCCCGCAGGCGGGGCGAAGGGAACTCGCGGCGCCCCACCGCTTTTCCCTTCTCCCCATCAAAATGCTACGGCATGCACATATCTCTTGCGCGCCGGTGCGGCGGATACTGCTCATGAAAGGGGTCCCTCGGGGACCCAACCGCCTCAACCCCGCTCGGTCGGGATTGCCCCTCATCCGGCTGCCGCCACCTTCTCCCCGCAGGCGGGGAGAAGGGATATGCCGCGCCCGCTCGCTCCCTCGGGCGGGCGGTGAATGCGGGGTTCAGTCGGCGCCGCTTGTCCCTTCTCCCCGCCTGCGGGGAGAAGGTGCCGGCAGGCGGATGAGGGGCGCGTGACCGATAATGCCAATGTTAGCGCATATGGGTTTGATCCCAAGGACCCATCCGCAAGCCTCGCCACTGCTGGAAATACAGATGCCGCCACTCCGGAGTAAGTCCGCGAAGGGCTGGACAACAAGAGATATGTGCATGCCGTAGCATCAAAATGGGAGCAGCCGTGGTCATGAGCGCGATTTGTCGGACGCGTCCGCTCTCGCCGGCGAAGGTGGCCGCCGGCTATAAAAGGCCGAGTTCGGCAAGTTCACGCCGCAAGTCGAGCGGCATCTCCCCGCCATCGGCGAGCGAGGCAAGATCGCGCGGGGCTTCCTTCTCCTCGAGATAGCGCCAGCCCTGAAAAGCCCGACGCGGCTGCGGTTCCGTCTCCATGACTTCCGGACCGAGAAGGAGATTGCAGCGGCCGATGCCCTCGCCGTCGGTGAAGGTCTCGATGCCGATCAGCGGCTGACGCGCCTGAACGTATCCCTTGATCACCCAATAGAGCGAACCGCCGGCGAGAAGCTCTTCCGTACGCTTCGGGACCATCCGGGTCGTGTGGAAGGAGTGCGGCTGCTGCCCGGCTGCGATCGCCGCCAGGGCCTTGCGCGCTACCCATTCGCGCAGGTCCTCGATCGATTCGGCACCGACACAGAGTTTGATGAGATGCAAAGCCATGGCGAACCTTGAACACCCGGCCGGCGGCTGCGGTCAAGCCGTCCGGGCGTATTCGTCCACAGCCCCATCGGCTTCGGACTGAGCGCTCAGCACTCGACCACGTTGACGGCGAGACCCCCGGTCGATGTTTCCTTGTACTTCTCGTTCATGTCCGCGCCGGTCTGGCGCATCGTCTCTATACAGGCATCGAGCGGCACGAAATGCTTGCCGTCGCCCTTGAGTGCGAGCGAAGCGGCCGTAACCGCCTTGACGGCACCAAGGGCATTGCGTTCGATGCACGGCACCTGAACGAGACCTGCGACCGGATCGCAGGTCATTCCGAGATGGTGTTCGAGCGCGATCTCGGCCGCATTCTCGATCTGCTCGGGCGTTCCGCCCATGACGGCAGCAAGACCCGCCGCGGCCATCGCCGACGCCGATCCGACTTCGCCCTGACAGCCCACCTCCGCGCCTGAAATCGAGGCGTTGTGCTTGATGATACCGCCGATCGCCGCTGCGGTCAGCAGGTAATCCCGGATGCCTTCCTGATCGGCATCGTCGTGGAAATGCAGATAGTAGCGGATCGTCGCCGGAACGACGCCGGCCGCGCCGTTGGTCGGCGAAGTCACCACCCGGCCGCCGGCAGCATTCTCCTCATTGACCGCCATGGCATAGACGCTCAACCAATCATTTGCGAGGAGAGGATTGGTCTTGTTGGAGCGCCATTCCTCCTGCAGCTTGTCATGGATCGCCCGGGCGCGCCGGCGCACCTTCAGCCCACCAGGCATGATGCCGTCCTGGCTGAGGCCGCGATCGATGCAACTGCTCATCGCCGTCCAGATGCGGTCGAGCCCGGCGTCGAGCTCGTCCCTCGACATCCTGCACTCTTCGTTCGCCCGCTTCATCTGGGCGATCGTCAGCCCGGAGCGCGCGGCCATGTCGAGCATCTGCTGGGCCGTGGCAAAGGGATAGGGCACCTTTACGCCGGCGGGCTTGTTCTTCTGGGCCCTCATCGCGTCCAGTTCCGTATCGGTCACCACGAAGCCGCCGCCGATCGAATAGTAGATGCGTTTCAGAAGGAGCCGGCCGTCCCGGTCGAAGGCGGAGAAGGACATGCCGTTTGCATGACCCGGCAGCGGCGTCTTCTTGTCGAAGACGAGATCGGTTTTCGGCTGGAACATATAGCCCGCGTGACCGGGCGGGGTGATGCGGCCCGTACGCTCCACCTGCTCGATGATCCCGTCCATCCCGTCCGGCTCGACGAGATCCGGCCGCTCGCCCATCAGGCCGAGAATGACCGCCCTGCCCGTTCCATGGCCGATGCCTGTATGCGCCAGCGAACCATGGAGGCTTACCTTGATGGCGCCGACAGCCGCGTGAGACGGTCGCGGCCATTCATCCGACAGGATGAGATCGAGAAACCTGTTGGCCGCCGACATGGGCCCCATCGTGTGAGAGCTCGATGGACCGATACCGATCTTGAAAACGTCGAAGACGGAAAGAAACATGAATTCCTGCCCAGAGCCTGACGCCACGTTGCTGCCGATGAGCTCCGCGTTCGCGTCGATGATAGGACCGAAACCGACCGTTTTCCTGCTCGGGCGGTGTCGATCATTCCCTAATATAGGATCGAACCCTAAGCGATCCTATGCCGATCCATCAGGCGACCGACCGACATTGGATTCTGTTCGTGCGACATGCCACTGAAGAACTGCGCATGTGTTCGGCGATCAAAAAAAAGCGATGCAGCCCGTGGACTGCATCGCCTGACATTTCAATCTATCTTCAGAAGCCGCCGAAGAGATAGGCGAGAACGAGAACACCCCCGAAACCCGCCACGGCGCGAACCGTCACGCCCCAGCACGACTTCTCTACTGTTTTGTCCATGATGTCTCCGAATACCGAAGCCCGGTAACCATTAAGTCGTGTGGCCGTTCAATAGCGAAGAATCTGTTAACACGCAATGGTGAAATATGGCGAAATAGTGTCAGAGCGATGCGGGACACCTTGGGCGCGGACACGAAGCCGTGTGCAAGCGGCGGAATCCCGGAGCGCCCGGCTCGATGCTCGCGCCTCGATTTCGCCGTGAGTCTTAAGACAGGCCAACATGGGCCCATCTTGCATTTTCGGACGGCCGTGCCAAAACACCGCTATGACCTCTGAAGACTACGTCGCGCTCGCCATCTTCGTCCTCCTCTGGGCCGGCTTCAGCTGGGCTTCCGACGGGGGGCGCGGCTTCGACCGCGTCAGCCTTACGCGTTTGATGAACGAGCACAGGGCGCGCTGGATCCGCAATTCGCTCAATCGCGATCTGAAGATGATCGACACGCAGATCATCGCCGGGCTGCAGGCCGGTACCGCTTTCTTCGCCTCGACGACGATCTTCGCGCTCGGCGGTTGTTTCGCATTGCTCGGCGCGACCGACCAAGTGCAGATGATCTTTAGCGATCTGCCACAAATATTCCGAAGCGGGCGGACGGCCTTCGAACTGAAAGTCGGCGGCCTGACCTGCCTCTTCGGCTATTCCTTCTTCAAGTTCGGTTGGTCATACCGGCTGTTCAACTACTGCTCGATTCTGATGGGCGGCATTCCGATGACCGCGGACATGAAACGCGACCAGAAGGCCGCCGAGCGTGCCGCGGAGCGTGCGATCCGCATGAACATACTTGCGGCCAAGCACTTCAATGCCGGCCTTCGGGCGATCTTCCTGTCGATCGGCTATCTCGGCTGGTTCATAAGCCCCTATGTGTTCATGGTGCTGACCGCCCTCGTGATCTTCGTCCTCGCGCGCCGGCAGTTCTTCTCCGAAGCGCGCGCCGCGCTGATCGAGAATGCGCAATAGGCTGCAGCAACCGATTGCATCCGGCCCGCGGTTTGCGGTAACCGACCGAATGACTGGCGGCCCTCATTTCAACATATTCGCGACGCGACTGAAATGAGGCGCCCTCGTAGATCCACCTCCAGCAGCAGAGCGATTCTCGATGTCCGAACACAGCGCGACGACGACACCTGAAGCGCAAATGCGCACGGAGGCGACCGGAACCAACCGGATGGTTCTCCTGGATGCGCTGCGCGGCCTGGCACTCGTCGCCATGGCCCTCTATCACTTTGTCTGGGACCTCGAATTCTTCGGCTATGTCGCGGCCGGCACCGCCGGGACCGGCGGCTGGCGGATGTTTGCACGCTTGATTGCCAGCAGCTTCCTGTTTCTTGCCGGTTACAGCCTCGTGCTCGGCCAGCTCCCGAAACTCCGTCCGCGCGCCTTCGCCATACGTTTCGCGAAGATCGCCGGCGCAGCCGCGCTGATCAGCATCGGGACCTGGTTCGCCTTCCCTCAGTCGTTCATCTTCTTCGGCATTCTCCACGCCATTGCGGCGGCAAGCCTTGTCGGCCTCCTGTTCCTGAAATTGCCGGCCGCCGTTTCCTTTCTTGCCGCTGCCGTGGCCTTCGCGGCTCCCCTCTATCTGCGCTCGTCGTTTTTCGACATGCCGGCGCTCTGGTGGGTCGGCCTCTCGGAAACGATCCCGCGCTCGAATGACTACGTTCCTCTGCTTCCCTGGATTGCCCCTTTCCTGCTCGGCCTCGGCACCGCGAAGCTGCTCCACCCGTTATTTTCCGCCCGCCGCAGCCGAAGCGCCGGGACCCGTAAGCACCCGTGGATGACGCCTCTCGCCTTTGGCGGCCGTCACAGCCTTCTGATATATCTCATCCACCAGCCGCTGCTTATCGCGGCAGTCTATCTCTTCTCTCTCGCCGTTCCCGCCCCGGCACCGGATCCGGCACGGGTCTATCTGCTGAACTGCGAACGGGCCTGCAGCAACGAAAATTCCGGGATCTCCTGCAGCGCCTTTTGCGGTTGCACGCTCGCCGGCCTGAAGGAACAGAACCTGTTCGACGATCTGAACCTGGGCAAGATCGACGTGAACACGGATGAACGCATTGCGCGAATCGCCGGTCAGTGCACAATGGATGCACAATCAGGAGAGGCACAGTCAGGGGACTAGGACATGAATGCCTTTCGTGCCAAGCCGCTGAAGTTTCCATGGCCGCCTCTGCTCTATGGCGCGGCCGTCCTGATCGCGCTGGCCCTGGGCCACCTTTTCCCGATTCCGGTGGCGCACGAGCACAGTTGGATCCTCTCGCTGGTGGGCTACGGCCTCGTGGTGCTGGCGATCACCATCGATCTCTGGGCCGTCAAAACCCTCCTTGACCGCCATACAGCCGTACTTCCGAACCGGTGCGCCACCTGCCTCGTCACCTGCGGCCCATTTCGTTTCACCCGCAACCCGATCTATTTCAGCTACACGCTGGCGATGACCGGCCTCGGATTGGCGACGATCAACCCCTGGTTCTTCATCACGGCAATTGCCGCGGTCGGATTGACCACCCTTTTCGCGATCCGAAAGGAGGAGCGGCACCTGCTGTCGCGCTTCGGTTTCGAGTTCGAGCGATATTGCCGGCACACTAGCCGTTGGATTTGAGCGGACATGGAAGAGTCTGCCTTTTCCTCATCGTGCACGTCACAGGGATCCAGAAGCGCCGTCTGCCGCGCGGAAGCGTCCGTTCAGCTGGCTGGATTCATGTGACACGCAGGAATGGGGGAGTTTTGGGGGCGGTACGCGAGCGTTCGCGCGCGGATTATGCGAGCCGTCTTTCGCTGATTGCATTGGCTTGCGAAACGAACGGGCAAAAACTCAAACGGACCGTCAGGTGCCGACACCGATTTCGGCAAGACGCGTGAGGCAGGCCTCTTCGACATTGTCGAGTTCGCTAAGTGTGTCTTCGATGTCCTTGCGCTTCTGCCGCAAGTCCTCGCGCTTCTCCTCGACGCGTTTGATCAAGAGCTGCAACTGGCCCATTTCACCCGGCGGATCCTTGTAGACCTGAATGATCTCGCGAATTTCGGCAATGGTGAAGCCAATGCGCCGGCCACGCAGGATCTCCTTTATGAGGTGCCTGTCGGCGGGGCGGAACAGACGCGTGCGGCCACGACGCTCCGGATGAATCAGTCCCTCATCCTCATAGAAGCGCAGTGTCCGGGTCGAGATGCCGAATTCCCGGGTCAGCTCGGTAATGCTATAATATTTGTTCACGCAGCCATTCCATCAAAGACGCGCCCTAACTATTATTGACTTTGACGTAAAAGTCAAACACGGCGCGCCCGCTTGCGTCGCAGCTCAGCTAATACTGAACCACCATGTCGCGATGCCGAGAAAGCTGAAGAAGCCGGTTATGTCGGTGACGGTCGTCACGAAGACGGCGGAAGAGACCGCCGGGTCGGCACCGTATCTTTCGAGCAGAATCGGGATCAGGATGCCGGCGAGTGCGGCGGCCATCATGTTGATCAGCATCGCGGTCGCGATGATGCCGCCGAGGTCGGGATTCTGGAACCAAAGTCCCGCAACAAGACCGATGAACCCACCGAAGATCACGCCGTTCAGGAGTCCGACGCCCGCCTCGCGGCGGATGATTCTCGGCGCGTTGTGAATATCGAGCCCCCGGGTCGCGAGCGCACGCACCGTTACGGTCATGGTTTGCGATCCGGCATTGCCGCCCATTCCTGCGACGATCGGCATCAGGACCGCAAGTGCAACGATCTGCTGGATCGTGGCGTCGAACAGGCCGATGACCGAAGCAGAAACGCAAGCCGTCATCGAGTTGATGAAAAGCCAGGGAACGCGTGAGCGCGCGGCTTCCGCGACCGAGTCCGACAGTTCTTCGTCACCGACGCCGCTCAGGCGCAGGAAATCCTCTTCCGCCTCTTCCTGGATCACGTCGACCACGTCGTCGATCGTCAACACGCCGACGAGCCGGCCGTTTTCATCGACGACGGCGGCCGAGAGAAGGTCGTACTGTTCAAAAAGCTGCGCCGCCTCCTCCTGGTCCATTTCCGCCGGCACGGAATGGCTGGTATCACGCATGATCGCATCGATCTTTACCGAGCGCTTCGCGCGCAGCACCCGGTCCAGATCGACTGCCCCGAGCAGCTTGAAAGTCGGATCGATGACGAAGATCTGCGTGAAGCTTTCGGGAAGGTCGTCGTCCTCGCGCATGTAATCGATCGTCTGGCCGACGGTCCAGAAAGGCGGCACCGCGACGAACTCGGTCTGCATGCGCCGCCCGGCGGTGCTCTCCGGATAGTCGAGCGAGCGGCGTAGGCGGACGCGCTCGGTAAAGGGAAGCTTGGCGAGGATCTCTTCCTGATCCTCCTCGTCGAGATCCTCGAGAATGTAGACCGCGTCATCGGAATCCATCTCGCCGATCGCCTCGGCAATCTGCTCGTTCGGCAGATGTTCGACGATGTCGAGACGGATTCCTTCATCGACCTCGGTCAGCGCAGCCAGGTCGAAGTCCTTGCCGAGCAGCAGAACCAGAGCGATACGCTGCTCCGGCTGGATCGCCTCGATAAGGTCACCGAGTTCCGAGGCATGGAGGCCGGCGACATGCTGGCGAAGATAGATGGTATCGCGATCCGCGATCGCGGCGCCGACATGCATCAGGAAATCGGAGCGTACCGACCCGTCTTCGGCGTAGATGTCCGAGCCGTCGTGGACAGCGATTTCGTCGGAACCGCGGTCGTCGTCGCCGGTGCTGCTCATGGACCCGCCCCTCCAGAGATTACCGCCGTCCGAGCCCGCGCCGGAAACGGCTCCTCTGCCCTGCTAGCGCAAAGCTCCGCCTGCGTCCACAGTCGAGACGAGATCGGCGATCCGCCTCGGAACATTTATCCAAGCTGTTGCAAAAACATATGAAATGATGAAACGAATGTGAGAATCCTAACGGGCGCCGGCCCGACCACTGACCCGAGCAGAGACATTCCTCATGGCCGTCCGACCGATCATACGCTTTCCAAGCCCGCTGCTGACGACGTCAGCCGAACGGATCGGCCGGTTCGATGGCACACTTCGCCAGCTATCAGACGATCTCGTCGACACGATGCGCGCCGCCCCCGGCATAGGCATCACCGCGTCCCACATCGGCATCCTGCAGCGGCTGACGGTCATCGAAGTCGATCCGCAAACGGGACCGCGCAGCTTCGTCAACCCGGAAATCGTCTGGCAATCGAGCGAGACGGCGTGGCACACCGAGGGCAGCGTCTCAATGCCGGGTGTCGCCGAAGAAGTGGAGCGGCCGGTGCGCGTGCGCGTCAGCTTCCAAACTCTGGACGGCGAGACACGCGAGGAAGAAGCCGAGGGACTGATGGCGGTCTGCCTGCAGCATGAGATCGACCAGCTCAACGGTATCTTCTGGATTCGGCGGCTTTCCAGGCTAAAGCGCGAACGCGCCGTCAAGCGGTTCGAAAAATTTAACCGAGCCGAAGCTTTTCCGGGCACGCAATGATTGCGGCACCCCTTCGATCTGCCGTAAACCGTTTTCCGGTCGGCCACCGGCTCCAGAATAGCAAGGCGAAGGACAATCGATGAAGAAAATAGCCCTGATGCTTCTCTGCGTGGTTGCGCTTGCAGCCTGCACCGCAACCCCTCCCGACCTGGAGCCGCTTCCCGGAAGCCTCACCTATGGAGAAACTGCCTCCTCTCGGAAGACCCGTGCCGCCCCGGGGACCATGATCCAGAACCGGTTCCTCCATAAGGGCACCATGGTCTTCGAGACCTATGAGGTTCAACCCGACCATACATATAAGCTCGTTCGCCGCAGCGTGGCCGACTCCTGGCCGCCCGGCGACTGATCACGGAACATTGTCGGCCTCCGCTCCGTTCCCTACTGCATGTATCCTCGGATCCTAGCCGGTCCAAGGACAAAAAATGCAGCAATTCAAGGTGCTACACCGACCTTTCGCCTCCTTGAGGCGCGGCGCTGTAGATAGCCAGTGGAGTCAAAGCGATGGCCAAATATCTTGACGAACGCGGCGATCCGGCCTCGGCAACGCACGGAGCGGATCGAGAGAATTTCACCGGTGAGGAAGCCAAGCAGGGACGCACGGGCGTTCCGGTGCTTGGGGTCCTCGTCGGCGGACTGTTCCTAGCCCTCCTCGCCTGGGGCGCCGTCGAAATCTGGGGTGAAAGCACCGATAACGACCGCCTCACGGAAACGGAACAGGTTCAGCCGGCGCCCTCTCCGGAGCAGACAGGCAGCGTCGGCACCGGACAGCCCGTCCCGACCGACCGGGATCCCACGGCACAGACCGGCACCGGCGGCGAGTCGCAGCAGGTTTCCCCGGAGGGGACCGAGAAATAATTGCCGGGTCGACCTGAAATCATGAGACGCGGGATGCGAGCGGAATACTTGTCCCGCCCCAAAGCGCATATCGGAGGACTGCAATCTCTCCTCTCCTCATCTCTGTGCTTGTCACAGAGATCCAGCAGCGTCGCGTCTGCGGCGCGGGAAGCGTTCTTTCAGCCCAAGGACTTGGTCTGGCTGGATCCCTGTGACAAGCACAGGGATGAGGTGATCAAACAAGCCGCGGCGGTAATCCCGAGTCTCATCAGGCCTTAGCTAGTCCGACAGTTCCTCAGTCGAGCACTCGTAGAGCGTCTCGCCGCTCTCCATGTCGACGCCGGCGAGGCTCACCTCGTAGCCCCACAGACGGCGGACGTGGCGCAGAGTGGCATCGCGGCTGTTCTCCTCCAGGAGGACCCCATTCTTCACATTGTGCTGCAATCGCAGGTGCCGGTCGCCCAGCAAATCGACATCCATAACCTGGATATCCGGCTGGCTGCTTCCGATGTCGTAGCTGCGGGCGAGAGCGCCGCGTATCGTTTCGTAGCCGCGCTCGTTATGGATGGATGCCACCTCGCAGAAATTGTCGTCCGCCTCGTCCGTCAGCAGGAACAGCCGAAACTTGCGGATCAGCGCAGGGCTCAGGAACTGCAGGATGAACGACTCGTCGCGGTGGTTCGCCCAGGCATCGAGAAGCGTCTCGCGCCAAAGGCCGGTGCCGGCGATTTCGGGAAACCAATCGCGATCCTCCGCCGTCGGCGCGACGCAGATGCGCTCGATGTCCTGCATCATGGCAAATCCCAGCGCATAGGGGTTGATCCCCGGAAAGCGGGGATCGTCGAAGCCCGGCTGAAAAACGACATTGGTATGACTCTGGAGAATCTCCAGCATTGCGCCTTCGCTTATTTTGCCCTGGTCGAAGAGATTGTTCATGATGGTGTAGTGGACGAAGGTGGCGCATCCCTCGTTCATGACCTTCGTCTGCCGCTGCGGATAGAAGTACTGAGCGATCACGCGAACGATTCGCAGTATCTCCCGCTGCCAGGGCTCAAGGATGAGGCTGGTCTTCTCCAGGAAATAGAGCAGGTTCTCTTCCGGGAGGTTCAGTGATTTTTTCCGCTCCGAGAGCTCCCGTTCCAACTGGGTCGGATCGTTGTTCTCCCCCGCGGGCGGAAGCGTTCTCCACAGGTCACTGAAGGTCTGCTCTTCATATTCCAGCCTCTCGCGCATCCGCTCCTGCTCTTTTTCGGTCGACAGGCGCGGCGGCCGTCTGTAGCGGAAGACGCCCTGCTCCATGAGTGCATGGGCAGAGTCGAGGATCGCCTCGACTGCCGGCGTTCCGTGCCGCTCTTCGCATTTGCTGATGTATTTCTTCGCGAAGTCCATATAGCTGAGGATTGCGCTGGCGTCGGTCCACTGCCGGAAGAGGTAGTTGTTCTTGAAAAAATGATTATGGCCGAAGGCTGCATGTGCGGTCACCAGGGCCTGCATGGCCATGGTGTTCTCCTCCATCAAGTAGGTGATGCAGGGATTGGAGTTGATCACCAGCTCATAGGCGAGGCCGCGCCGGCCCCTGCGATAGAGATGATCCTCGAAAACGAAGCGCTTCCCGAAGGACCAATGCTGGTACATGAGCGGCATGCCCACCGACGAATAGGCATCCAGCATCTGCTCGGAGGAGATGATCTCGAGCTGATTGGGGTATACGTCGAGACCGAGATCTTCGAGCGCGATCTCCTCGATGGCATCGTAGGTGCGCGCCAGTGTCTCGAAATTCCAGTCGGAACTCTGGAACAGAAGGTTTGAGGCGGCGCCTTTTGACATCCCGGTCCCTTTTCACTTGCGCAATTGCATTTCCGGCTGCTTGCCGAAGAGTTTTCGGAAGACCGGGTAGATATCCGCCGGTTTCGCGATGCGGGTCATCTGGAAATTCGGCCATTCGCCATCGACGGTGCGATAGGCCCGCCAGAGCGAAGTCCCGTTATCGGTCGTGCCGAAAATCTCCGTCTCTCGCTCATCGATAATCTCGACATAGGCGTAATATTGGCAAAGTCCCATCAGTTCGTCGTGAAGAAGGGAAGCGCAGCGTTCGGAGTCGCCTGAGATATTCTCGCCGTCCGACGCCTGCGCGGCATAGATGTTCCATTCGTGGGCAGGATAGCGCTCCCGGATGACGCGCAGCATCTCCTCCAGCGCGGTGGAAACGACCGTGCCGCCGCTCTGCTTGCTGTAGAAGAAGGTATTCTCGTCGACCTCGCCGGCCTCGTCGGTGTGCCGGATGAACACGATGTCAATCCGCTCATAGCGGCGCTTGAGGAAGAGGTGCAGCAGCACGAAAAAACGCTTGGCGAGGTCCTTCTCCCGCTCCCCCATCGAAGCCGAGACATCCATGAGGCAGAACATGACCGCACTCGCATTGGGCAGCGGCTGCGGCTCGAAACGATTGAAGCGGATGTCCACGGGATCGACATAGGGAATCCGCCGGCGCCGGCGCTCGAGCCTGTCGAGCTTCTGGCGCAGCTCCTCTAGGCGCTGCCGGTGCTTGATGCGGCCACGCGGCTCCGTCTCGAGCCCTGCAATCTCGTCGGCTAACGCCTCGATTTCCCGGCGCGACGGCCGCCGCAATGCGATGCGGCGTCCGTAGCTGTTGCGCATGGTGCGGCCGACATTGATGTTCGTCGGCGAGCCGCTTGCGCTGAAACCGGCGCGCCGTCGCTTGAAGGTAACCGATTCCTTCAGATTGAGCTTCACCATGTCGGGGAGCTCGAGGTCCTCGAAGAAGAGATCGAGCACCTCCTCGCGTGAAAGGACGAACTGAAACTCGTCTTCGCTTTGGCCGGTGCCGGCACCGGCATTGCCCGCACCGCCACCTGACCCCCTTTTGGGAATACGGTCTCCCGCCGCGAACTCCCGGTTTCCCGGTAGGACGTGGCGCCGCTCGCCGCTGTTGGAGTCCGGCTGGAAAGCGGGCTCGTTGACACCGCGTGCGGGCATGGACACGTTCTGTTCGGCATCGACATCCGCGATCTTGCCCGACTTGACCCGCTCTTTGATGGTTCGCTTCAGTTCCTCTCGTGCCCGTTTCAGGAAGCGTTGCCTGTTACCGAGACTTTTGTCCTTCGGATTGAGGCGACGGTCGATGAAATTCGGCATTAGCTAACCCCCGCATCCGCAGCCTCAACCCGCCTTGTTTACACGCATGTACCAGTCGACGAGACGCCGCACCTGCCGTTCGGTGTACCCGCGCTCCTTCATGCGCTGTACGAATTCGACATGCTGCTTCTCCGTGGAGCTGTCCTTCTTCGACCCGAAGCTGATGACCGGCAACAGGTCCTCGACCTGGCCGAACATGCGTTTCTCTATGACCTCGCGAAGTTTTTCATAGCTCGTCCAGGACGGGTTCTTGCCATGGTTCTTGGCCCGCGCCCGCAAGGTGAACTTGACGACCTCGTTGCGGAAGTCCTTCGGGTTGGCGATGCCCGCCGGTTTTTCGATCTGAGACAGTTCGCTGTCGAGGATCTTGCGGTTGAGGATCTGGCCGGTGTCGGGATCCTTGAAGTCCTGGTCCTCGAGCCAGGCATCGGCATAGGCGATATAGCGGTCGAACAGGTTCTGGCCGTATTCGCTGTAGGACTCCAGATAGGCCTTCTGGATCTCGTGGCCGATGAATTCCGCATAACGGGTGGCGAGTTCCGACTTGATGAAGTCGAGATAGGCTGCCTCCGTTTCCTTCGCAAACTGCTCGCGCTTGATGGCCTGCTCCAGGATGTACATCAGATGTACGGGATCGGCCGCGACCTCCTTGGTGTCGTAATTGAAGGCCTCTGACAGGACCTTGAAGGCGAAGCGGGTGCTGACGCCGGTCATGCCCTCGTCGACGCCGGCAGCGTCCCGATATTCCTGCACCGATCGCGCCTTCGGGTCGACATCCTTGAGGTTCTCGCCGTCATAGACGCGCATCTTGGTGTAGAGAGACGAGTTCTCGTGAGGAACGAGCCGGGTGGATACGGTGAAACGGCTCAGTATCTCCAACACCTCGGGTGCGCAGGGATTGCTGACCAGTTCGCTCTCGCGAAGAAGCTTTTCGTAGATCTGCTTCTCCTCGGTGACGCGCAGGCAATAGGGCACCTTGACCACCAGGATGCGGTCCAGGAATGCCTCGTTGTTGCGGTTGTTCTTGAACTGCAGCCATTCCGATTCGTTGGAGTGGGCCAGAATTGTGCCCTGAAACGGGAACGCGCCGAAGTTTTCGGTACCGTTGTAGCTGCCTTCCTGGGTCGCCGTCAGAAGGGGATGCAGGACCTTGATCGGCGCCTTGAACATCTCGACGAATTCGAGCAGCCCCTGCGTCGTGCGGTTCAGGCCGCCGCTGTAGGAGTAGGCGTCCGGGTCGGCCTGGCTGTAGTTCTCGAGCTGGCGGATATCGACCTTGCCGACAAGCGAGGAGACGTCCTGATTGTTCTCGTCGCCCGGCTCGGTCTTGGCGATGCCGATCTGACGCAGGCGCGACGGCATCAGCTTGACGACGCTGAACTTGGATATGTCGCCACCGACCTCGTCCAGTCGCTTGGAGGCCCAGGGAGAGATCAGGCCTGTCAGCCTCCTACGGGCGATGCCGTATTTGTCTTCCAGGAGATCGGCCATGCGTTCGGGATGGAACAGGCCGAGCGGCGATTCGAAAACCGGACTGATCTTGCCGTCGACCATCAGCGTGTAGATCGGTCGCAGTTCCATCAGCTTCTTCAACCTTTCGGCGAGCGAGGACTTACCGCCGCCGACCGGCCCCAGAAGATAAAGGATCTGCTTGCGCTCCTCGAGACCCTGGGCGGCATAGCGGAAGTAGCCGACGATCCGCTCGATCGTGTCTTCCATGCCGAAGAAGTCGGAGAAGGCCGGGTAAATTTTGATGGTTCGGTTTGCGAAGATCCGACCTAAACGCTCGTCAGCGCTGGTATCGACGAGAATCGGGTCTCCAATTGCGTCCACCATTCTTTCCTGAGCGGTGGCGTACATGCTTTTGTCATCGCGACATGCGAGGAGATATTCCTGTAGACTTATCTCTTCTTGCGCTGCACTCGTATAAATCTCCGAAAAGAGATCGAAGACGTCAGATTCACTCCTTTGCATCGTGCTCTCCCGCGGCGGGCCGCTTGGTTGAAACGGGCTCGCTGCCTTTCGGCATCTGCTTCAGGTGAACGGTTTTCCTAGCTTCAAAGTTCCTTCACAACCGACACTGAAACGGATACCGAAGCAGCAGCCAGCGACGAACATCCGCTAACGGTTCGGGATCGACCGATCGGCGCCTCGTGAAAGACGTGAGGCGCACCCGCAAGACTCGTCGCTCTGTCACCCCATCATGCCGGCGCTTCTCGCGAATCCGTCATGACAAGCGAATCATAACTTGTCCCTGCTCATTCGCCGACTTTTTTTTGCGATTCCACGAATTTAGCCATCAACAACGTCATGCAGGACGGTGATTTCGTGATCAGTCACCGCCATGTCGAAGCCTGGCGGGCGCTCCGCATCGGCACGGAGCAGAGATCGGAACGGCGCTGTTCCCGAGGTATGACGCCGTGTTCAACACGCCGTAGGGTAGAGGATAGTCCTCGTGCCCGATCGCGTCCAGCAACATCGTCGTGAAAGGGGGTTAAAAATAAAAAAACCCGCGAAACCATTTGGTTGCGGGGGCTTCTTCATCTTAGATGGTGCGGTCGAGAAGACTCGAACTTCCACGGGTTGCCCCACAGCGACCTCAACGCTGCGCGTCTACCAATTCCGCCACGACCGCATCGTGGTAGGTGCCGATTGCGTCGGCGGGGCTGCATGTAGCAAAAGGATTCCGGGTGCACAAGTGCATGACGACAGAAATTTGACGAGAAACAAAACTATTTCGATCGGCTCCCCGCGAACCACTGGAAACGCTGGACTCTTGCCGTCGGCGACCCCATGTACAGGCCGGAAAAAATCAGCATTCGCAAGGTTCCCATGCAACGCGAAGACCTTATCCAGAGCATGTTCGCTCCGCCGGATGCACCGCCGGTGCGGTGGCGCATTGCGCCTTCCCTCGTCGATTATCCGGAGGCCGTCGAGACGATGGAACGCGAGGCTGCTGCGATCGCGGACGGCACCGCCGACGAGCTGGTCTGGCTGGTCGAGCACCCGCCGCTTTACACCGCGGGAACCAGCGCCAACGCCGCCGACCTCGTGATGCCGGATCTGCTCCCGGTTTTCGCAACAGGAAGAGGCGGCGAGTACACCTATCACGGTCCCGGGCAGCGGGTCGTCTACGTCATGCTCGACTTGAAGCGCAGACGCCAGGACGTCCGCGGATTTGTCGCCGCACTCGAGAGCGTCATCATCGCCACGCTCGATTCCATGAACGTCAAGGGCGAACGCCGTGAAGATCGTGTCGGCGTCTGGGTGCGCCGCCCGGAGAAGCCGCCGCTCATGGACGGCTCGATGGCGGAGGACAAGATAGCGGCCATCGGCATTCGCTTGCGCAAATGGGTGAGCTTTCACGGATTGTCGTTGAACGTCGATCCGGACCTCGAGCATTTCGGGGGCATCGTGCCTTGCGGAATTCGCGGCTATGGTGTCACCAGCCTCGTCGATCTCGGTCTGCCCGTCATGATGGCCGACGTCGATATCAGGCTGAGGGAAGCCTTCGAAAGGGTCTTCGGCCCGACCCGCACCGAGAACGAATAGCAGGGTTCCACAGCACGTTGCTCGGTCCGAAATGGCGGCAAAGCCGCTTTTAGCCGTCTTTTTGCCGCTTCACATTGCCCCATCCGCAAGGAAAAGCCTATAAGCTCCCTTCACCTTCGCCCCACCGCGGGCAGTCAGGGTGCCTCGGCACCCGACAACGACAACAGGCGAAAGGAGCTACCATGCTGTTATCAACCGAGAATGCGATTGCACGTCTGCGCGAGACAGGAGACGGCGATACGCTGGGCGGTCGTATCTGGAGAGCCCGTGACGCGACGGGGCTCTCTACGAAGGAGCTGGCCAGCAAGCTCGGTGTCCGCAACGACACCATTTCTTCCTGGGAACGCGATCGCGCCGAGCCACGGGCCAATCGCCTGTTCATGCTGGCCGGCGTGCTTGGCGTGACGCCCGCCTGGCTGATGGCCGGTATCGGACGCGCACCGGATGATAGCACTGGAGATGCTTCGGGGGACGAACTTCGCAAGCAGCTGGATCTCGTAAAGAAGCTGCATGAGCAAACCGCCGAGGCCATTGCGGCGCTCGAGATGGAGTTCGAACGCCTCGACCAGGACGTTCGGTGATCGGATAGGATTTTTCCTCTTGCCGGCGGCGGCCGGCGCGATATGACGGTCGCCCCGCCTCGTTGTTCTTAGTTGATGGAGTAGAGAAATGGACGTACGCGCCGCCGTGGCCTTGGAAGCCGGCAAGCCGCTGGAGGTCATGACCGTGCAGCTCGAAGGCCCGCGGGCCGGCGAGGTGCTGGTCGAGGTGAAGGCGACCGGCATTTGCCATACCGACGATTTCACGCTGTCGGGGGCCGATCCGGAGGGGCTGTTCCCGGCGATCCTCGGTCATGAGGGCGCCGGCATCGTCGTCGATGTCGGCCCCGGCGTCACCTCGGTGAAGAAGGGCG
>Ga0209281_1000359_pt1 | contig 74897 bp, 57 predicted proteins | sample MedtruBG_FD_187514 | JGI IMG/M metagenome (GOLD analysis project Ga0209281, IMG submission 187514) | Root nodule microbial communities of legume samples collected from California, USA - Medicago truncatula BG (SPAdes) (version 2) | ecosystem: Host-associated > Plants > Roots > Nodule | place... | reverse complement strand
CTCGACTTGCATGTGTTAAGCACGCCGCCAGCGTTCGTCCTGAGCCAGGATCAAACTCTCAATAAAAAGTTTAATCTTAGCTTACTCAAATAAAAATTGCTGGTTTACTTAAATGTACTTATATATATTCTGTTCAATTTTCAAAGACCAATTTTTCTTTCACAACTTTCGTTGTAACTTTTTGTTTTTTTCTTGTCGCCCTCAAGCAACTCACTTAGTGTATCACTTGGTTTAGATCTTGTCAACAACTTTTTTAAAATCTTTAAAACTCTCTTTTTAAAAGGTTTTCCTCTAATCTCTTTAAGTTGTTTATGTCTCTTAGGGACGTCTTTTATCTTAACATCTTTAATCCTCGTTAATTTTACTTATTATCATTAATTATATATGTTTAAATTCATTTCTCACAATAATTCTCTATTTTTCTCATTTATACATATATTGACACACTAGAAGTAGTTGTCTTATTAAATCATTTATATATTTGATTTAATATTTATTTTCGCAAGAATAAACGCTTTTTTGTCTTAAGAAAAAGTTGATATATAAAAAAAGTGTGTATCTTTTCAATTATTATTGTCAATAATCTCAAATATAAATCTATAATATTTTTCTTAAATAAAAATATAATTTAAATCGAGGTGTTTTTATGACAGGAATTAAATGTCTCTATATTACAAAAGATAATAATGTATATAAAATCCCAGTACCTAATGGAAATTTCTATAAACCAGTTTCTCATCTTTCAAATCAAGAAGTTCTATTTGCTTTGCTATATTATGAAACAATTGATAGAGTTCCATCAAAACTTATCTACGCAAATTTTGATAGGATTCAATTAAATGATGCTGGTGGATATGAATTAACAATAGATGAAATAAAAAAACGCTATTATAACTTTGATCACTACGGTTTTAGCGATGCTGAATTACTTTCACAAAAAGAATGTATTCCTATTCCCCAGGCAACTATAATTCCAACTGCATCTGAAAAGGAAGCTTTATATTGTTATATAAAAAATAAATTTCCTATACTGTGGTGTAATTTTTCAAAAATACTTGAAAGTTATATTGAGCACTGTATTTATAATGATTTAGAACTTAAGCAACTAGTAAAAAAAGCTAGTATGTTACGAAATAATGCCATAAAAAAATCTGTAAATTAATATATAACTTTCTCAATTTACAAATCACTTTTCTAAAATACAACCTATAAATTTGTATTTTGAACTTAATAATAACGTGGGACCCCCCACGTTATTATAATTCTTTATACTTTTATCATATATATGCTCTATACTTAAATTACATATATTTAGTTAGTGTCTATAATTTTAATGTATCAAATTAATTAGAACTTACATTATATTACGATCACTCTATTCTTATACCTTTTTCCTTAAATTTCTTTATCTTTTGCTTCTAATTTTTTTAATTCTTCATCAATTAATTTTTTATCTAATCTCTCAAACAGTATTTCAAAATCTCCAACTTTAATCCCTGACTTTAAGTTAATACATTCCCACTTATCTATAGTGTTTCCAAGCCAGCCTTTAACTTTCTCAGATGATTGAGGTAAAAATGGATGTAGTAAATTAGAAATATTAATTATTGAAAATAAACAATTATAAATTGTGTTTTTACATCTTTCTTCATCATTATTAATAGTAATCCATGGAGTTTCTTCATCAAAATATTTATTTATACTTCTTACAAACTCAAATATATCATCTAATGCTATTTTCAAATTCCCCTTTTCAATATTTTCACCTACTATTTTGTACATTTTCTCTATTTGCGTTTTTATTTTTTCATCAATCTTACTATTAGGTACTGCATTATTAAAATATTTCTTCACAAATACTAAGGTTCTATTGACTAAATTTCCATAGGCACCTAATAATTCACCATTATTTTTATTTATTAATTCTCTCCATGAAAAATCAGTGTCTCTTTTTTCTGGTCCATTACTTATAAAAAAGTATCGTAATAAATCACTATTATATTTATTAATAATATCTGGCACCCATACAGCCCAATTACTACTTGTAGAAATTTTTTTCCCTTCAAGAGTTACATATTCACTTGAAACAATCCTATCCGGAAAATTTTTATATCCAACTCCACTTAATAATGCTGGTAATATAATTGAATGAAATGGTATATTATCTTTTCCATGTATATAATATGAAATACTTTCATTATTCCAAAATTTAATCCATGCTTTATTATTTTCTTCTCCCCATTTTTTACTTACAGTAAAATATCCAAGCACTGCATCTATCCATACATATATTTTTTTATCTTCATATCCCTCTATAGGTATATCTATTCCTAGTGATAAATTCCTTGATATAGCTCTGTCCTTTAATCCTTCATTAATATATCTTTCAGTATTATTTACAGCATTTATTCTCCAGTTGTCTTTAACCTCCTGCAGCGAATTTCTTATTTCATCTTCAAATCTCGATAATGCAAAATACAATTGTTTAGAATATTTAACTACCGGCTCATTACCACATAACTTGCACTTTCTATCTGATAACTCTAATGGATCTAATAGAGATGAACAATTATCACATTGATCACCTCTTGAAGTACTCTTACAATGTGGGCATACTCCTTCTACATATCTATCTGGCAAAAATTGATTGCAATGTTCACAATATACTTGTTCTATTTCTTTTTCATAAATAAATCCATTACTATATAATTCTTTTATTATTTTTTTAACTTCTGCCTTATGATGATCATCATCAGTTCTTGAATAATAATCATATGAAAAATTCAGCTTATTAAAACACTCCTTAAATTCTTTATGATATTTATCTGCAATATCCTTTGGTGATATTCCTTCACTTTTTGCTCTTATAGCAATAGGTGTTCCATGGCAATCACTGCCTGAAACATATAAAACATTTTCTCCTTTTAATCGATAATATCTCGCTATTACATCTCCTGGTATTAACGCTGCAATATGTCCTATGTGCAATGACCCATTTGCATAAGGCCATGCCCCTCCAATTAAAATATTCATTTTTAATTCCTCCTAATTATTATAAATAAAAAAACTCCCATTCCTAAGAAATAAATCCTAGGAACGAGAGTTAACTTCGTGTTACCATCCTACTTTATCTATACTTCACAATATAGACCTCTTCAAGTACGCCATAAAAATATGGTTATACTATATCACTATAACGGGTGAATCCGTTGCAGCCTAAATTCATCTGATAGCTAGCATCCGTACCACTCCCTCTTCTTAAAGTGGGAGATAACGGCTGCACGCTCCTGGACAATGTCCCCCTTTAGGGGACATTGTTACCCTTGTGGCTATAAGTTCAACTAAATTCAGGTAGAGTATAAAACTCCACCTGAAAAGTTTCACTTTATAAAATCTCGGTGCACAGCTCCAAGGCCATTTTCGCATTAATATCCATTGCTCTTTCTCACCAACAAGAACTCTCTGTATAAGTATTCTTAATGTTACTTTCCTTTTCTTAGCATTTATTTGAATATTTTGATTATGATTATACTCTTTTAAAATAACTTGTCAATAAAAATTCAAGATAATTTGTTTATAATATTTCAAGGCAGCTTATTAAATATACCTAGCTTATATAAATTAAATTATTATATTTATTTCTTCTCCACACTTTTTACATTTATTATCTTTTATAAATACTTCTGTATTATATCCATTCCGTCCAATTAACAGCTCATCGCAATTTGGGCAATAAGTGTTATTATCTACGCCCTGTACATTTCCTATATATACATACTTCAAATACTTTTTGGCTTCATTTTGAGCCTCAGTAATTTTTTCTATTTGAGTCGCTGCATTCTCCATTTTATATTTTGGAAAATATCTGCTTAAATGAAGGGGGATATCTTTATTAACACTTGCTATAAACTCTACTATTTCTCTTGTTTCTTCTATAGAATCATTTTCATCACTAACTAACAAAGTTGTTATTTCTACATGACAATAATCATTAGCTTTTTTTATAGTTTCCAAAACTGGTTCTAATTTTGCTCCACAAATTTTATTATAATATCGATTTGTATATCCTTTTAAATCAATATTCATAGCATCTACATATTGAAGAAGCTTCAAAAGTGGCTCTTCATTAATATAACCATTTGTTACTATTACTACACTTGTACTAGGATCATTTTCTTTTATTTTTTTAGCTGCTTCATAAATATATTCATACCACATAAAAGGTTCATTATAAGTAAAAGCAATTCCTGCATTATTTTCTATTGTCAGAATTATATTAATTAACTTTTCTATACTCATATATTCTGTCTCTGGTTTTCCTTGTGATATTTCATAGTTTTGACAAAATGTACAAGTCATATTACAGCCAAAGCTTCCAAGTGATAAAATATTTTTTGCTGGTTTAAAATGATATAAAGGTTTCTTTTCTATCGGATCAACTCCAGCTGATGTAACTTCGCCATAATTTATGGCAGTAACCACATTACTCTTTAAAGTTCTAACTCTACATATTCCAAATTTGCCTTCGTCTAATATACAATTATGAGGACATATTTTACATCTAATCGTATCTTTATATTCTTCATAAAATGGTATCTTTGCATCCATAATGATCACCTTCTTTATAAATATATAGTGTATGTGCTACCTCTACACTAGTGAATATTAGCAACATAATGTATTTTATTGCATATAATATATCAAAATAAAAAAAGCATAGCATTAGGTATATTTCAATTTTTTGAATAATAATATTATATATGTCTAAAATTAATTTCTAACTTTAATTTCATATAGTTTCTTTTCTTCATTCTATTCTAAGAGGTGGTTTGGTTAATTTTTTAAAATAAATTTATTAAATTAAACCGCCTCTTTTACTTATTAAAATAGATTAATCTTCCTTATATCTTACAACTTCAAACTTTTCTATGATATAATCTTCGTCAAAATCTATATCACCTTTATCACAAGCAATTTTTAATTGTTCCTCTACAGTGTCTACTCCTTCTAAATCTGGTAATAACAATCCACGTCTGCTGCCTGAAGATACAATAACTCCATATTTTTTAGGATCTAAATCTTCCTTTTGGCAAATCACTGGATCCATAAGTATATCTACAGATATATCGATATCCTCCATTTCATCTTCTGAAATTGCTGGAAATCTAGGATCACGAATTGCCGCTTCTATAGAATTTCTTATTATTTCTTCACCCACAGAATCAGTTGTAGGTAGTATTGTTCCTATACATCCTCTAAGATGACCAAATTTTTTTAAAGATACAAAGACACCATGTCTTTCATTTAAAAGTTCCTGAGATAAACTAGATATTTCTGTTGTTTTTTTCCCATGAGAAAAATAATAATTTAAATTTTGCCTAGCTAGCCTTACATAAGGATTCTTAACATTTAATTTTTCCTTAAATTTTTCTTCTTTGCATTTTATTAGCTCATCTAAATGTTTTTTACTCTTTTCTTGCCTTTTAAACTTCATTACTCCATATCCTACACCAAAAGTTCCTTCGTAAGATAAAAGTTTTCCCTTTATTTCTTTGCCTTCCATTGACCCAAGAAGTATATAAATAGAATTCAACCCACACTGTCCTGCTTCATCAATCATGGTTTTATTCATATTAAAAGCTCCTACAACATCTCCATTTTCAAGGTTTTTCAAAAGCTCATTGTCAAATTTTTCACCATATGGTGAATATGAATATGGTCCTTCATCTTTAAGTTTATGAGATAAATCTCCACTAGCTATAATTACAGCATTTCTATTTAATTCTTCTACTACTTTTTTTATTTCCATACCTAATTTATATAAATTTATATCACCTATCATAGAATAAGTTATATGAACTATTTTATAATCATTGTAATATTGGTTAACAAAATATAGAGGAACCATAGTACCATGATCTAATTCATAATTAACATTATAATTATCTAAAAAATCTGAATTTACAAGAACTGATGGTATTCCCTCTAAATGACAATATGTTCCAAGTTTAATATTAAACTGCTTATCTATAGGAATATTCATTTTTATATTAGTACATCTAAATTGACTTAAATCTCCAGATATTATTTCTTCATCCGATATAGCTATAGCATCAGAAAACATAGTACCATGAGGAGTTATAATAATTATTGTATCTGGTTTAATATCTGCTATTTCTCTTCCTATGGTATTGCAGGCTAAACTTGTTGCTTCTATCTTTTTTTCTTGACCTTTTCCTATATCTGGTATGACTATTGGTGGATGTGGCATTAAATAATATCCTAATATATCTCCCATTACTTACACCTCTTAATCAAACTTATTTTACATCCTTAGATGTTTCATTCTCTTTAACCTTTTCCAAATAATTTTTTTGATTAACTATATTTTCTTCAAAATTTTCTATAGCATGTTTAGTATAATTACCAACTCTCATCATATTACGAAATTTTTCTCCATCATTTTCTTTTGTCATAATAAATCCTCCTCATTATTATCGTATTTAAAATATTTAAACTAAAATAGTTAATAGCAGATATCTAACACTAGTATTTCAATTAAAACTGCATTTTATTAGTATTAATAAAATATAATTTTAATTAAATAAGTTCTTTTTTACTGGGAAACATTGACTTACTTTGAAATCGTGTTATGATAAATATTATTTCTACAATTAACAAATACTATTAATGTTTATGAATAATATACAATTAATAGTTCGATAATTGTAGAATTTTAAATTCAAAGAAGTGATTCAAATATATACACTTAATCAAAACTATAACGATTTTTAACGTAAAGGAAGATTAACTATGAATAAAAATAACATTTCCAAATTAACATTTGGAGGGGCTTTAGTAACATTGGGTGTCGTTTATGGCGATATTGGAACTTCACCACTATATGTAATGAAATCAATTATCAAGGGTAATGGTGGTTTAGAAAACATATCTGAAAATTTTATTCTTGGAGCCTTGTCGCTAGTTTTTTGGACAATTACTATTTTAACAACAATAAAATATGTTCTCGTAACTCTAAATGCGGATAATAATGGTGAAGGTGGAATTTTTTCTCTTTACACTTTAGTCCGCCGTCGTGGAAAATGGCTTATTATTCCTGCTATGATTGGTGGATCTGCATTACTTGCTGATGGAATGTTAACACCTGCTGTAACTGTAACTTCAGCAATTGAAGGATTAGATATGATTCCAAGTTTTCATACTCTTTTAGGACACAATCAAAATATTATTATTATAATTGTAATAGCAATAATAACTTTTCTTTTCTTTATTCAGCATTTTGGAACTGATTTTATTGGAAAAATGTTTGGTCCAATTATGCTTATTTGGTTTTGTACATTAGCATTCTTTGGAATCATTAATCTTTCTCATGACTTCACACTACTTCGTGCACTTTCACCCCATTATGCAATTAATATTCTTTTTAGTAGTGAAAATAAATTAGGATTCTTTATTCTTGGAGGTGTATTCTTATCATCAACAGGTGCTGAAGCTCTTTACTCAGATCTTGGTCATGTTGGTAAAAAGAATATTTACGGCTCTTGGCCTTTTGTTAAAATATGTTTATTATTAAATTACTTTGGTCAAGGTGCTTGGATATTATCAGCAAAAAAAAATCCTGCACTTTTAAACATAGAAGATTTAAATCCTTTTTTTAGAATGGTTCCACATAACCTTTTAATTTTTAGTGTAATAATTTCAACACTTGCTGCAATTATTGCTTCTCAAGCGTTAATTTCAGGTTCTTTTACACTTGCTTCTGAAGCAATTAAATTAAATCTGTTTCCTAGATTACATATTAAGTATCCATCTAGTTCTAAAGGACAACTATATATGCCATCTGTTAATAAAGTATTATGGATTGTTTGTATTGGAATTGTTCTTTACTTTAGAAGTTCTGATCATATGGAAGCAGCATATGGATTGTCAATTACAGTTACTATGTTAATGACAACTATTTTATTATTTAACTACTTATTAAAACAAAAGGTTTCACCTATTATTGCCATAAGTATGCTTATTTTCTTTGGTATGCTTGAACTTTCTTTCTTTATTGCAAATGTTGTTAAGTTTATGCATGGTGGCTATGTAGCAGTTTTAATTGCTTTAGCAATTTTATCTCTTATGTATATCTGGATTCAAGGTCACTATATTAAAATTCGCTTATTACAATATGTTCAAATTCAAGATTATAAAAAACAATTAAATCTCTTACGTCAAGATGTTGATCGTCCTAAATACGCAACAAATCTTGTATATTTAACCAATTCTGAATATGCTAATAAAATTGAAAGAAATATAATGTACTCGCTCTTAGATAAAAGACCTAAGAAAGCAGATGTTTATTGGTTTGTCAATATTGTTGTTACTGATAATCCTTATGATGCAGAATATAAAATAGAAACTTTTGGAACCTCATATATCGTAAAAGTTCAATTAAGACTTGGCTTTAGAGTAGATCAAAGGTTAAATGTTTATTTACGTCAGATTTCAACTGATTTGGTTAAAAGTGGAGAAATAAATATTCAGTCTAGAAACTACACTATCATGCCTGATCGAAAAGTTGGTGATTTTCGTTTTACTTTAATTGTAGAACAGCTTTCATATGAAACAGAATTGAATTTTTGGGAAGCATTCATATATAAGACTAAGCTATTTGTAAAAAGATTTACTGTTTCTCCATCAAAATGGTTTGGACTTGAGACTAGTGATGTTGATATCGAAAAGGTTCCACTATTTTTAGGCAATTATAATCGTGCAAATTTAAAAAGAGTTTCAAAATAGTCTACTTTTTCACGGTATTACTTATTTAAATTCACTTTCAAATAATTTTACATAAAAATTTTAGCAATGTTCAAGTTTTTGTTTTATATAATCCCTGATTTCGTTTATTTATACAAAATTGGATATTTGTAAAATTTCAACAAGAAAAACAATGCAGTAAAGGGAATAATAAAATGACTTTGTAGAGTACATTTTATTGTTCCCTTACTTATGCATGTTTTTTGCTTTTAGAAGAGGTTCTTATGAATTTTGCTTACTATTAAATTATTGTTTAATAAATTTGCAAATTAAATAAAAAACCTTTAATTAATTATCTTACAATTTCTTCTCTTTCACTTTTTTCATCTTTTTCATTTTTTCATCCTCTGCTTTTGCAATCCCTTCCCCTGAATAATGAAGATTTTGAATAGCTGTAGTTAAATCACTTCCAAGACTATTAGTATTTTTTCTTTTATCATATGGTTTATTATTCATGATTTTTACCTCTCCTTCTTATATCCCGTGACAAAACATTCTAAAACTCTCTTTTCATTCTAGTTGTTACATTATATCGCGTGGATAAGCCTTTATTTTGTGCTTTTGCGTAACTCACTTTACCCTATCCTATAGTGAACTACCACCACTTATAGAAGTGGATGGCTTCTTGGTCAATACTACTACTGTAGCAAGTTTACCCAAGCTATCAAGGTCATTCCAACCTCTCTAGTCAATATATCTTTTATTATATTGCTAGTTTTAGTAGATTCTTACTTGCGTTTATATCTCTGTCCATTATCATTCCACATACAGGACAAATATAAGTTCTACAAGACAAATCTTTCGTTTGACTTGATTTATTACCACAATTAGAGCATAGTTGACTACTTGCATAATTAGATGGTGCTATCATAATTTTTCTGTCATACCATTTAGCTTTATACTGTAACATTGTTCTAAACTCTGACCAGCTAACATCTACTATTGATTTCGCTAATTTGTGATTTTTTATCATGTTGCTAACTTTTAAGTCTTCAATAACTATAACTTGATTTTCGTTAATTAGTTGAATGCTTACTTTATGCAAAAAATCATTTCTTTGATTAGCTATTTTTTCTTGTATCTTCGCTACTTTAATTCTAGCTTTTCTTCTGTTATTACTTCCTTTTTGTTTTCTTGATAAGTCCTTTTGAAGTTTAGTTAACCTTTTTTCTGATTTCTTTAAGTGTTTAGGATTAGGAAATATTTCTCCATCACTTGTTATTGCAAATTCTTTAATTCCTAAATCCACACCTATTTTTTTATCTGTTTTAGGCAACTGAATATTTTCAGCATCAACTAAAATGGATATATAATATTTACCACTTGGTACTTGTGATATAGTGCAAGACTTTATTATGCCTACAAACTCTCTATGTTCCTCTATCTTAATCATAGATTTTAGTTTCGGTACTTTTATATGGTTACTTTTAATGTATACAGTGCCATTCTGATTATTAGTCGTGTAATTATTAGTATTAGATTTCTTCTTGAACTTAGGGAATCCAACCGATTTATCTCTAAAAAAGTTTTTATATGCTTTATCTAAATTTAGTTGAACATTAGCCAGTGCTAAACTATCAACTTCTTTTAACCACTCAAGTTCCTTTTTATATTGTGCTGGTGTTGGATACTTAACTTGCTTAATATATAAATTTTTATTTTCTTCGTAAGATTTAATTCTATCTGCCAGCATTTTATTATAAATAAATCTAGTACAACCGAAAATTTTTGCTAGGTATATTTTTTTGTTCTTTGTTTGGATAAAGTCTATATTTATACGCTTTTAGCATCATTTCACCTCATTTCATTCCTTGATTTTCTATATATTTTCTAATTGAAATGTTACACCTCCTATTTTTTCTGTCAAATGTATTCTTCCACATGCAACTTTTTGTTATGCAATGAATTTCATCTTTGCTTTAATTTACTAGTTTTAATTGACTTAACTTAAATATCAATAATTAAATTCTCAATTTCATAATTTTATCTGCTTTCGTTTATTTATATAATTTTATGCACAAAAATAACTATGAATTTCAATTGAATTTCTTCCATTGGAACGCATAGTCTTAAATTTAATATTTTAATGATTAATATAAAAAAGATTTCATTAGTTCAATACATAAACATCTAGGGATAGCTTCTTAACCAAACTGTAAAACATATATCTATATCCTCCAATTTCCCATTATCATCCCCATGAATTTATGAACTTAAAGGCACCTAGTACCATCATTATATATTTTATATGATCATCCCATAAAATAAATCGCATGATACCAATCAAATGGTCCTTCAATAATATCTTATACTGGATCTACTCGAGATAAATTATCTATCTCTTACAACTAACTTTTCATAGTTATATCACAATTTCATGCCAATTTTTCACAATACATTCAACTATAATTCCATCATACATGATTCCTTTATTTTTTATTATCTCTTTCCGACATTCAAAATCACTAATTAATGTTCTATATGATCTATTGCTTTTCATTGCATCTATGGAGTCGCAAATTGATATTACCCTTGATGCAAATGGTATTTCTTCTCCACTTAATCCATTTGGATATCCTGTGCCATCCCATCGTTCATGGCTATTCAATACTATATAAGAAATATACTTAAGATATTTTGAATTTCTAAGAATGCCATATCCTATTTGAGAATGTTTTTTCATAATATCCCATTCATTTCTATCAAGTTTTTCTCTTTTATTTAATATACTATCTGGAATTCCTATCTTACCAATGTCATGCAATTTTCCAGCCATATTTAATACTTCTAATTCATTTTCACTCATCCCTAAAAATTCACCTAATCTATATGCCATTTTTCCCACTCTTATAGAGTGATTTAATGTATAAGTATCTTTAGATCCTAATATTATTAACATGCAATCTACTATATCTGTATATACTTTCATATTAATTTTATATTTTTCTCCTTCAATTCTTGATCTTTTTTAACTAGGTTTATCTTGCAACTTCTTTCATTTACCAGTTATTCCTCTATTTTCATAATTAAATAATATCAATTTCATTTTTATAAGTAAATGCTTATATAGTAATGTGTAATTTTTTATTCATATAAAATTAATAAATTTCATTATAATATATTAAGCTAAAATATCAACATTTTACGACAATCAAGTATTATTCATCTAATATTTATAAGTCTTTTGTTAATAGAAATGCAACCTAACGTAATATTATACTAATTTTAGTTGAAAAACATTACTTTAGGTTGCATTTTTTGTATTATTAATTTTTCTTATTATACATTTTTTTAATAATTGAATCTTCTACTGCGTCATATGCAAATATGAATATTGTCCCAATAAAATAGCAAAAGATATCTTTAAAATCAAATGTTGATCCAATTACTATTCTGGCAATCTTATAATTTTCCATATGTAATAGTGAAACTAAATTGAAATATTGACTAATTTCTATGAAACATGCAAATAAAAAAACATATAGACCTAAAAACCTTCTTTTATTAATAAAACTTCTAAGAAAAAAATAAATTACACACACCACTAAAACATCACCAACAAAAGGTCTAATTATATTATCATGAACAAAAATGCCTATATATATTTCCACTATAAGTAAAATTATAAATATTCCTAAATACTTATACTTTATCTTCATAACTATTTCTCCTCGCATATTTAACTACTTTGAAATATAAATGCTCTCTTAATTTTATTAACATTAAAATTATTCTGCCTTTCATATTCATTATCACTTATGGTTTCAATGGTACATTCACCCAGTTCTCCTTTTATTTTTTTAACTATGTAATAATCATTTAAAGAGTTAATCTTAACTTTAAATTCAACATCTTCATAAGGAGCTTCATTATTATGAGGAACACTTGAAAAGCTTTTATCCATTGAGAGGTAATTTTTTCTTTACCACAATATTCATTATATTCTTCTTTAAAACTTCTTACAGACAAAAACTTTGCATCTTTAGCATTCATTTCTAATAATTTATCAAAAGCTTATCAATCTAACATTAACTCAAAAAATAAAGCTAGAAAATTTAATTCCTAACTTTATTTTTTAATACTATTTAATTAATTTGTATATATATGTTTTAATAAGTAAACTACATATATATTACAACATTCTTCTTCCTGCATAAAAACTATATACTGGGCTTACTTTTATCACGTCACCTGTTTGTGGTGCATGAATCATTTGTCCATTTCCTACATATATGCCAACATGTCCTGCATGAGGGAATACTAAATCTCCCGGTTTAAGCTGATCTTGACTAACTGGTTGACCAACATCGATTTGTGTATATGTAGTTCTTGATATATTCATTCCTGCCGCATGGTTGTACACATATGATGTAAATCCAGAACAATCAAAAGTATCTGGACCAGTTGCTCCCCATACATATTTTGCACCTAAATGCTTATAAGCTTCATTTAAAATTGCTTGGGCATTTCCTCCTGCTGGAGCAGATATTGATGACCCTGATTTTTTACCACTTGATTTCGAATTTGATGCTGCAGCATTTGTTTGTGCTTGTTTTTCAAGTTTTGCTGCTTCTTGAAGTTTTGCTGTTTCTTTTTCCTCTGCTAATTTCTTTTGACTTGCTAATACTTTTGCTTTTTCTACTTTATCGTCAATTTCTTTACTGACAATTGGACTCTTAATTTGGCTATTTCTAATACTTACTAATTGAGTAATTGCCCCTTGAATTTCTGCTGATGAACTATTAGCGTTATCTATAACATCAAATTGAGCTTTTACAGCATCTCTTTCCAATTGTGATAAATATTCTGCATCAAATTTACTTTTTTCCTTCTTAGCTTCATTTGCTAATACGTCTTGTTCCCGTTTCTTTCTATCCACTTCGCTTAAACTGTCTTGAACTTCTTTATTAAGCTTATTAATTTCATTTTTTCTATCCTCTAAAGATTTTATTTTGTTATTTAAGTCTTGTTTCTTATCATCAATCTTTTCTATGGCTTCTTTGTCTTTTCCTACAATTTTAGTAACTGCTTCTAATCTAGAAAAAAGGTCTGTTGATGAACTAGATTGAAGAACAAATTTTACATAGTTAAATTCTAAATCTCCAGCCGTATAAACTGCTTTAAGCCTTTTTCCTAAAGCTAAATCCAAGCCACTAATCTCTTTTTTACATTGTTCAATATCCTTTTTAGTGTTTTCCATAATTTTATTTATATTTTCTATATCTCGTTTATTTTTTTCTACAGTTCCTTGCAATGATTCCATTTGGGAATTTAAATCATAAATTTTGTTTTCAATATCTCTTATTTTATTCTCAATTTCAGCATATTTCTGCCTTGAATCACTTAATTGAGCATTATTGGGCACTGCAAATACTTGCATTGAACCACTTATTGTTAATACAACTATTAAAGCAATCGCTAAAACTTTATTCTTCATATATTTCGGTTTTTAAACCTCTTCCCCCTTTGTATCCCATATCATTACATAATTATATCACCTTTAAGAATCACCAACAATCCGTATATATATGGTAAAATTCTCTATTATCTTGCTTATAACTACATACTATTTAATATTCTTTAGCATTGTCTTTAATTCGTCCACTTTCATAGGTTTTTCTTCCCCATTAACATTTACGTAGCAAATTACATTTTCTATTTTAGTTAACTTTATATTTTTAATTGCTAATTGTCTTTCAAAAGTTCCTTTCCTCCAAAGATAACTCTTAGATACCGTCATATTAGGAGGAATTACTGAATCTAGAAGAAATATATGTTCATCATGAGTTCCTTCTTTTGAACTAGCTTCATATGTAAAAATTATATGAAAAGAAATCTTTGATATTTCAACCTTTGAATTATTCTTAACTTCAAATTCACTATAATAATAATTAGCATCATCATAAAAATCTTTTTCTGTTATTATTAGCGGGTCATCACTATTTCCACTCGCTGGTTTTTTCTCTACTTTAACTTCAACTTCAGTTTCATTAACCTTATTAGTAACATGCTTTAGGGTTTCATAATAATATCCTACCGTTGTACCTATAAATGAAATAAAAAGAAAAATAGATATTATTTTCAATATTTTCTTATGTTTTATTACACTCATTATTAATAAAATAAATGAAATAATTATCCCTAAAATTCCAACTACAAATGCTCCTAATTGATAATTTTGCATCATAAATTTACTACATCCCCATTCAGTTCCTTTTTCAAAATCAAACTAAATTTCATTCATAACCAGTATATCATAAATACTTACAATTTTTTAAGCTTTATAAAAAAAATTTGTTGAATTATAACTAATTTCTGTTGCTTATGTATCTCTAAAAATACTCTATTACTATATATTTTGAATTGTTTGTAAATTTTACTTAATTTTTAGATTTCTCATAAACAACAGAAAATATAATATTTCTATCTTTATGGCATAAGTCTTGTTCTATCTCTTGGAAGTAAACTTGCTTCTCTGATATTTTCAAACCCTAAAAGTTTGGCAGTTATTCTTTCAAGTCCAATTGCTAATCCTCCATGTGGGGGCATTCCGTATTTAAAGTTTGAAGTATAACTTTCGTAATTTTCAGGATTTAATCCTTTGTACTTCATATTTTCTATTAGCATATTATACTCATGAATTCTTTGTCCACCAGTTGTAATTTCAATTCCTCTAAATAATAAATCAAAGCTATGAGTTTCTAAGTTGCCACAAGGCATTGTATACATAGGTCTCTTTTTCCTTGGATAATGAGTTAAAAATATAAATTCACAGTCTAACTTTTCCTTTGCATATTTACAAATTAACTTTTCGCCTTCTGGATCCATATCACCCTCTAAGCCTGTTTTATTATATTCTTTCTCCAATATTTGTATGGCTTCACTGAATTTTATCCTTGGAATTTTACTCTCTATGGTTGGTACTTCGGCTTCTAAAAGTTCCAAATAAATTTTGCCTTCCTCTATAACTTTTCTCAATATAAATTTTATTAGATTTTCCTCTAAATCCATTATATCTTTTTCATCTTCGATAAATCCCATTTCTAAATCCATGCTGATATATTCATTTAAGTGCCTATTAGTGTTATGCTCCTCTGCTCTATATACATGCCCAATTTCAAAAACTCTTTCAAATCCAGCACCAACCATCATTTGTTTAGCAAATTGAGGACTTTGTGCTAAGTATGCTTCTCTTTCAAAATATTGTACCTTAAATACTTCTGTCCCCCCCTCCGCACCTTCTGCTACAAGCTTTGGTGTAGATATTTCTGTAAAATCTTCTTTATTTAAAAATTCTCTAAAGCCTTCAACTATAATATTTTGTATTTTAAATATTGCATTTACTTTTTCATGCCTTAAACTTAACATTCTATTATTTAACATAGTGTCTAAATTGACTTCTAAATTTTCCTTATTTATTTCAATAGGAAGCTCTTCTATGGAACTATTAATAATGCTAAATTTTTCAACTGATACTTCAAATGAATTTAAGTTGTTTCTACTTTCTGAAACAGTTCCAATAACCTCTACTACCGATTCTAATTTGGTATCTATATCATTTATTTCTTTATTGTTTACAACACATTGCACTAAGCCTGTTCTATCTCTTAATATAATAAATGTTACAGCCTTTAATTTTCTTATTCGGTACACCCAGCCTTTAATTTGGACTTTTTCGTTTATATAATTATTTAATTCATTTATCATTATTCTTTTCATTTTAACTACTCCTTAAAACCATATTATTTTATAAATTTTCTATTGGATTTACTAAGTTAGAATGCATGTATATATACTTTAATTTGTAAATATAATAATTCTTAATAACTTTTCCAATACAACAAAGCCCCTTGAGTCAGCTAAACTCAAGGGGCAAATTTCTTCGCGGTACCACCCTTTTTTACTTATGGATATAAAATACAGCTAAGATAAATATGTAATACATCTTTTGTATAACATATTCTTTCTTACTTGCATTTATGGGATATCCCTATATTATATAATTTTATCAAATTAATGAATATAACACTAAAATGAAATTGGCCTATTTCATTTTAATAAAAAAAGCCTTCACTTCTTTATAGAAGTGAAAGCTATATTCACGGTGCCATTCTACTTTGACAAAATTTAATAAACTAAGTCATCTTTAACCTTTTAACGGAGGGGTCCGACTTATCCTACTGAAAAATTTCAGATAAGCTTCTCCAGGATGTCTTCAATACAAACTTTCTCATAGAGCTTCCACCGTCCTCTACTCGCTTAAGATACTAATATAATATTTACTATTCCCTTCAAAGAATTTCATTCTTTACTTTTTCTATATGTTACTCTTTATAATAAAAATTGTCAATGACAATTTTTATTTTTTACAATACATAAAGTATATAAAAAATAAATCGAAAATTAAAATAACAAAAAAACTGAAAATGGAGGTCTTTTTATGGTTATGAATATTACTGGTTCAAAAGGAATCGAATCGTCAAATTATAAGAATACTGTTACTACCACACAAAAAATAAATACAAAAAGCGATGAAAATATTTATTCTGAAAAAAATCAAGGAGCACCTCAAATCTTAGGAACTGACACTTTTGTAAAATCTACCGAAGAAGATACAACAAACTCAACCTACAAACCTATAAAAAAGAAACTTACTACTGAAGAAATTAAAGATTTAAAAGATGAACAAGCGAATTCAGAAGCAAATCTTATAAAAAAATTCATAAATGATACAATTAAAAATCAAAATAGATTACTTGGAAAATCAAATAGCGATGAAAATGAAGATAATGGATTTTCACAAGACTCAAAAGATTTACTTGTTAAAATATTTGGTTCTTTAGAAAATGCGTATCCTAAAATTGAAACAACACCAGAGGGTGCACAATCAGCAATAGCTGAAGGTGGAGCATATTCTGTAAATTCGGTTGCAGATCGTATTATGACTATGGCAACTTCTCTAGCTGGAGATGATCAAGCTAAACTACAGGAAATGAGAGATGCTGTAGAAGAAGGCTTTTCACAAGCTGGCTTAACTTTTAAAAATGCAACTAATAGTGATTTACCACAAATTTCTAAAGATACTTATACTGAAGTTATGAGTAGATTTGATAAACTTCAAAATAAAACTGATGTAGAATCACAAAATAATAATTAAACTTAGATGCATATGATGCTTCTAAGAGAATAAACATTTTTTTATTTTGATTCTCTATGTATAAAGAGATTTAAAATAACTTAAAATATATTTTATTTATATTACTCATGAAAGGGATTTACTATGAACTTAAATAAAATACACCATATTGCTATTATTGCTTCTAACTATGAGGTATCTAAAAATTTTTATGTAAATATATTAGGTTTTAAAATTATTCGTGAAAATTATAGAAAAGACCGAAACTCTTATAAATTGGATTTAAAAATAGGTGATAGTGAAATCGAACTTTTTTCTATGAACGAGCCTCCTAAAAGGCTTACTCAACCTGAAGCTTGTGGCTTAAGGCATCTTGCATTTTATGTAGATAATATTGAAAAAGTTATAGAAGAATTAAATTCAAAAGGAATTGTTACTGAACCAATTAGAATAGATGAATATACAGGTAAAAAATTTACTTTCTTTAATGATCCCGATGGATTACCTTTAGAATTACATGAATAATCTTAATATTTTTATTAAATCATCCCTTTAAATTTAATATGAAAATTTTAAAGGGGTGATTTTAAATCACCCCTAATTTCTTATTTTAATATTTAAATTAAGATTTACATTGACTTACCAGGCATTACTGCATCTAAGATTCCAATAGCTAAAGCTGCTAATAATGCACCAATTATAGAAACGCTCATGGCAGGAACTAAAAATTGTGTTATATATATAATTACTGCTGCAATAACAAATCCTTTTATTCCCCTTCCAAAAGGTGATGCATCAACACCCATAAATGATTCTACCAAATAATCTAATACACTTATTATTATTGCTGCTAACAAGAATGACCATAAGCCACTAATAGTAAACCCTGGTGTAAAAAATGATGTTATTGCTAAAATTACAGCTGTTAATAACATTCTTCCTACCCAACCTAAAATACCTTTACCCTCAACATGTTCGCCTGTAGAATGTTCTTTATTATGTACCATTTATAATTACCTCCTTTAAAATTAATTAAATATGAGTGTAATTATAATTTGCCCATAATTCTAAAAATTATTATATATTTATATGTTGAAACTTAACAATAATTAACTAATTTTTCCTAAAATTTATAAAAATAATTTTTAATTAAAATTTAAAATTTTAATGGTTAATATACTCCTAAATGATAATATACAACTAAAATTTAACTATTCAGTTTACTTAAAATTTCTAAAATCAATTTCTGAAATTTGAGAATATATAGTTTAAACTAGAATTTATACACTTAATTTAATTATATTAACTAGAATATAAGGTTATACTAACAACCTCTCTCTTATTAAATAATCTTATTCCATTTTTGCTATGTCCAAGCCCTCTGCTTACCAAAAGTTTCTTATCATTGATTTGATAAATACCATTACTATATTTAGGGAAAAACTTTCTCTCTGGAGAAAGTACTGCACCTACAAATGGCAATCTTATCATTCCACCATGAACATGTCCTGATAATATTAAATCTACATTTTGTTTTGAATATGCTTCAAAATATAGTGGATTATGTGCTAATAAAATATTATATTCATCATTTTTACATTGATTAAGCATTTCGTCAATTACTTCTTCTGCATTAGTAGGTTTATTTATTACTTTGTAATATGAAAGAGGAATATGAATTCCATAAATATTAATATGTGAGTTTTTTCTCACTATAGTCACTTTTTGATCCACCAATATCTTAATTCCAAACTTTTTAAGCTTTTCTAGAATAAAATCTAAATCTTCTTTTCTTAATCTTACTTCATGATTTCCTAAAATATAATATATTTTGTATTTCTTACTTAAAGCTTCTGCTAAATTTAAAAATTTTTCAAAGTTTCTATCGTATTTATTAACCATATCTCCCGTCATAACAATAATATTCGGAGATTCATTATCAATTTTTTTAAGTAACTTTAAATTATCTTTATAAAAACCATAACTATGAAAATCTGATAAATGAACTATTTTAAATTTATTAAATTCTTTGGGAATCTTATTACTTTTAATTTCATACTTAGAAACCTGTATTAAAGTATTATCTATGTATAATTGGGTAGACAATAAAGCTAACCCTGCTAATCCTATTAAATTTTCAACCATTTTATTCTCCATTTCTAGGTATCATTTTTGTAAATTATTTTAATATATATGTTCAAATAAATAAACTCCATCTGCTTATTTACTGAATGCATCTTTAATATAGAATTTTAATTAGAACTTATATATTTTTTCAAATTTAAATTTTACCTTTTAATCATTCAATTTTAAGAAATCCTAAAAGGCATTCATCTTTATTCATTAACTATAAATTATATTCTATTTATTAAATCTATCTCTATTTTGTAATTATTATATATTATCAATATTTAAAGAACAACTTTAATTTTCTATTCCTTCACTTTTTTCTGATTAATTTTCTATTCTTTAACCTTTTATCTTAAAATTTCACCTTCAAGTTCAGAAACTAAAACAGTAACTGCTTTTGAAATATTATTAATTAAATTTATTGAATCCTTATCTATAATTTGTATTTTTTTTATTATTCCATTCTCGAATACATTTATTCTATCAATAACTTCATTAAGAAGTTCTCTTGACTTGCTTTCTTCTACCTTTATAAGTTCGCCCCAAAATAGCAGCGGTATTATTAGCACTTGTAATACTGCATAAACTGTACTAAAAATTTCTTTATATTTAAAATAATTTTCATAACATACCATTATTAAAAGTTTCCCTGCATCTTCTATAATATTATTGCCATTTTTTCCTTCACATAAAATCAATTCTATTGTACTTATTGTTCCATTAACAATTAGAATTCTTATATCTTTAGGCAGATCTGATATAAGGTACATTGAAAAATTATTAATTATTCTCGGTAAAATCCCTTCATTTGTCTCTTTTCTTAAATTCCCCTTTTCATCTAAAAGTATATTAAGCTTATGATAGTCTAAAGGATTAACTTGAAATTCCGTTTCTATATAATGATAATTTTCTGCAACTGAGTTAAATAAACAATACACATAATCATATTTTGAATTTATACATATTATTTTAGATTTATTTTTCTCAATTTCATCTTTATATTTATTTATAAATTCATTAGAAAAGCCTTGTCCATTAACTGATATGCAACTATTAATTTTAGGAGACAACATTGTTACATATTGTGCCTTATTACCTCCTTTTGAATGTCCTGTTACAGTAAGATTATTAAATTCTAGACTGCTTATATAATTTAAAGCTTCTTTTTGTTCTTTAGTATCATATTCATATGCTCCCTGTCCATTATCTTCCCATTCTTTTGTTGTAGATGTTCCTCTAAATACTACTGTAGCATTGTTTTTTTCATCTACAAAACATGCAACTCTTATACTTTCTTCATAATTATCTATATTCCTAATTCTAAGATTTTTTAAATTAGGTTTATTATTAATTTGAACCAATATGTTTATCCATTCCTCTTTAGGCATTCTTATACTGCAATTTTCCATATTATTAAAATTTTCATTATTTAGTAATCTCTCAACAATATCTATAAGTTTTTCATTTTCTCTAGCATTCAATTGCAAATATATTAAATTATCTAAAAGTATTAACTCATCATAATTCAATTTGCACATGATACCTCCACAAATTTAATATTTATAATCTCCCTATTATTAGGTTATTCATTCTCTAAATAAAAAGCCCATTAAATTTTTATATACTTGCAAATCAATATAGTTTGTTTCAAATATATAGAGAATAATAATGATATAAAATTACAATTCATTATCAATTGATAATTCCTTCTAACTAGCTAAAATCCTTGACTTATAATAATATTAAGGTATATTATTATATTAATTTAATTTATCAAGTGATAAAAAATCAGTTAAAATATGGAGGCCTTTTATATGAATGTTAAAGTCAAAGCAGCTCGCTTGTCCTTAATTTCAAATGCAAGTTTAATAATTATGAAATTAATAGTTGGTCTTTTCACAGGATCAGTAAGTATACTATCTGAAGCAATACATTCTACTATGGATTTACTCGCTGCTATAATAGCTTTCTTTTCTGTAAAAATATCAGATAAACCTGCTGATGATACACACCCTTATGGACATGGTAAAATAGAAAATATTTCTGGAGTAATAGAAGCTTTACTTATCTTTGCAGCATCTGCTTGGATAATAGTTGAAGCTGCAAGAAAAATTATGAGTCCTTCTGAAATTGAATCTGTTGGAATTGGATTTATAGTTATGTTCATATCTGCCGGTATAAACTTTATGATATCACGAAAATTATATAAAGTAGCTAAGGAAGAAGATTCAATAGCTTTAGAGGCTGATGCTCTTCACTTGAAAGCTGATGTGTATACCTCACTAGGCGTTGGAATTGGATTATTTCTAATATGGATTACTGGCTTAACTTATTTAGATCCAGTAGTTGCAATTTTAGTTGCTATATTTATACTAAAAGAATCTTTTGAATTATTAAAAACTGCCTTTAATCCTCTTTTAGACATTAGGTTATCTGATGAAGAAATTAAAATCATTGAAAATAATATAAGCAAATATTCTTCTGTATTTTGTAATTATCATGACCTTAAAACAAGGAAATCTGGCCAAATACGATATATTGACTTACATTTGGTATTTCCTGAAAATAAATCAATTAAAGAAGCTCATGATATTTGTGATAAAATTGAAGATGATATAGCAAAATCTTTAAATCATACTCAAGTTATGATACATTTAGAATCTTCTGATAAAGCATGTGACTCTTGTAATCATAGCATTACTTGCGTATAATTTAGAAATTAAAATAAATTAAAACTCCTCAAACTAAGAGTCTGAGGAGTTTTAATTACGTCTTTTATAAAATAATTCTTATAAAAATTAATTCTTATAAAGCATATTTCTATCAACCGTACTTTTAAGTAATATATTTTAGATTTAAATCTTAGCAAAATCAAGTTGTAATTATTTAATTTGCATATATCACTTTTTCAATATGTATAATGCTAAAGTCTTTATTATTTATACTTTTACCTTAGCTTTCAAACAAACTTATTGATTAATTAATCAACAGAATATTAATTATAACTACATAAAAATCTTAATTATAGATATAATTAATGCTGAAAGGCCTGCTGTTATTGGTATAGTTATAACCCAAGCCCAAACTATGTTTTTAGCTACACCCCATTTTACTGATTTGAATCTTTTAGATGCTCCAACGCCCATTACAGTTGTTGAAATTATATGCGTTGTACTAACTGGTGCATGGAATAAAGTTGCTATAAATATTACTGCTGTTGCCCCTGTTTGAGCTGCAAATCCATTTACTGGCGTTAATTTTGCCATTCCGCTACCCATGGTTTTAATTATCTTTTTCCCACCTACTGAAGTTCCAAGTGCCATTGATAAAGCACAAGCTGCTATTACCCATGTAGGTACTTCAAAGGTAGTAATAAATCCGCCACTTAGTAAAGCCATTGTTATAAGTCCCATAGACTTTTGAGCATCATTTCCTCCATGGTTTAATGCCATAAGTGCACCAGCAACAACTTGAAACTTTAAAAACAGCTTGTTTACTAAATGATATTTAAATGGCCTTAGAATCCAATTCAATAATCTCATTATTATATATCCTACTATGAATCCTATAACTGGTGAAATAAATAGCCATATTACTACACTATGAAAAAGATTATACCAATTAACCACATTTAATGATCCAGTATAAGCTATCCCTCCGCCTACTAACGCTCCTATCAATGCATGAGATGAACTACTAGGAATACCGAAATACCAAGTAATTAGATTCCAAATTATAGCTGAAACTAAAATCCCCAATATAACCCATTGTTGTATTGCTGCATGGCTTACGATGTCGTCACCTACAGTTTTTGCAACTGCTGTTCCAGTAAATGCACCTATAAAATTAAATATTGAGCATATTAATATAGCAACCTTAGGTGTAAGTGCCCTTGTAGTTATAGATGTCGCAACAGCTGTAGCCGTATCATGAAATCCATTTATAAAGTCAAATATTAACACGAAAACCACTATTAGTATAGTTATTGTCATGGTACTAAGCATTCTTAATTACAACTCCTTCTACAGTGTTTGCAATCTTTTCACACTTATCAATAGTATTTTCTAAAATTTGATATATTTCTTTCCATTTTATAATTTCTATTGGATTACTTTCGTTTTTGAATAATTCTGACATTGTTTTTCTAAATAAACGATCTGCTTCACTTTCAATTTGGTGTATACTTGCAATTTTTTCTTTTATACATTGTTTTTTGTTTACTACTGAGTTAAGTCCATTCATTAATTCTAAATTATGTTTAGTACACGCTACTATCATATCAGCTAATAGCTTAGATTCTTCAGTACTTTGGTTAATATCATACATTAGAAATCTATGCATTGTTGAATTAATTAAATCCAGTACATCATCCAATTTTTTTATTAGGGAATAAATATCTTCCCTATCAAATGGAGTTATAAATGCCTCATTTAATTCTTTAACTACAATATTAACTAATCTGTCCCCTTTATGTTCTAATACTTCGATTTTGCTAACGTTAAGTTCTTTATCTGATAAAGAGTCTAAACCTTCCCTTAAAATTATTGCTCCCTCATTTACATTTTGCGCTGCTTCTAAAAATAATTTATAAAATTTATCTTCTTTTGGCTTTAAACTAAACACACCATCACTCCCTATAAAATATAGACACTCGACATATTATTAAAATTATAGCCCATAATCAAGTATATGCCTTTTTAACCAATTATTAAACTACTTTTAATAAACTTAACCTAATTTTAATATTAGCAATTGATTTTGTGACTAATAAAAATAAACCTGCAGACTTTTCATTGCTAAAAAATCTACAAGTTTTTTTTAATTTAAATAAACATTAAAAATAAATATTTATTTTCATAATCATCTACAAAAATATAATTATTTTTCAAATTACATAAATAGTTTCATTATATATATAATTAATGCTGAAAGAGCTGCTGTTATTGGTATAGTTATAACCCAAGCCCAAACTATATTTTTAGCTACTCCCCATTTTACTGACTTAAATCTTTTAGATGCTCCAACTCCCATTACAGTTGTTGAAATTATGTGTGTAGTACTAACTGGAGCATGGAATAATGTTGCAAGAAATATTACCGCTGCACCACCTGTTTGAGCTGCAAATCCATTTACTGGTGTTAATTTTGCCATCCCACTCCCCATAGTTTTGATGATTTTTTTTCCTCCGCATGCAGTTCCAAGTGCCATAGCTAAAGCACAAGATCCAATAACCCATGTAGGAACCTCAAATGTAGTAATAAGTCCACCACTTAATAAAGCCATAGTTATTAGTCCCATAGATTTTTGAGCATCATTGCTACCATGATTGAATGCCATAAGTGCACCTGCAGCAATTTGTAATTTTAAGAATATTTTATTTACTATTTTAAGCTTAAATGGCTTTAAAATCGAATTCAATAATTTCATTAATAAATATCCTACTGTAAATCCTATAACTGGTGCAATAAATATCCATATTATTACTTCATGAAAAAGATTATTCCAGTTAACTACATTAATACTATTATTATAAGCCATTCCTGCACCTATTAATGCACCTATTAATGCATGAGAAGAACTACTTGGAATACCAAAATACCAAGTTATTATATTCCAGATTATTGCTGAAATTAAAACACCTAATATAACCCATTGTTGTATCTTGTTGTGACTAACAATGCTTTCCCCTACAGTTTTTGCTACTCCAGTTCCTGCAAATGCACCAATAAAATTAAATATAGCACATATTATTATAGCAGTTGTTGGTTTAAGTGCTCTAGTAGTAATAGTAGTAGCTACTGCTGTAGCTGTGTCATGAAATCCATTTATAAAGTCAAAGATTAATACGAAAGCCACTATTAATACTGTAATAGTCATAGTCATAGTACTAAGCATTCTTAATTACAACTCCCTCTACAGTATTTGCAATCTTTTCACAATTATCTATAGTATTTTCTAAAATTTGATATATCTCTTTCCACTTTATAATTTCTATTGGATTAGTTTCATTTTTGAATAGTTCAGCTACTGTTTTTCTAAATAAACCATCTGCTTCACTTTCAATTTTATGTATGCTTGTAATTTTTTCTTTTATACGTTCTGCTTTATTCCCTACTGAATTTAAGCTTTTCATTAATTCTAAAATATGTTTAGTACAATTTACTATCATATCTGCTAAAAGTTTAGCTTCATTAGTACTTTCGTTAATATCATACATTAAAAATCTATGCATTGTTGAATTAATTAAATCTAATATATCATCTAGTTTCTTAATTAATGCATAAATATCTTCCCTATCTATAGGAGTTATAAATGCCTCATTTAATTCTTTAACTACAATATTTACTAATTTATCACCTTCGTGTTCTAATTCTTCAATTTTATTAACACTAAGTTCCTTCTCTGATAAGGAATCTAAGCTTGCTCTTAAAATTACGGCTCCTTCATTTACATTTTGTGCTGCATCTAAAAATAATTTGTAAAATTTGTCTTCTTTTGGTTTTAAGTTAAACATCCTATCACATCTCCCTATAAAATATAAACATTCGACATATTATTAAATATCATAGCCCTGTACAAGTATATTCTATTTTTAATAATTTTTAAACTGTTTTTAATAAAAATTAACCTAAATTTAATATTACATATCTTTAATCATACTATATTTTTGTTATTATTTTTCTTTTACTTGCAAAATATTCAAAAAAAGCACACAAAATTTTTGTGTGCTTTAAATATTTATAAGATTTTTTTAGTCATTAGTTTTCTTAGCTCTTGGGAAATATGTTGTATGAAGCAATTCATGAGCCTTATGACTTAATGGATGCCCTAAATACTTTTCATAAATTGCAAGTACCTGTGGATTTTCATTTGATCGTCTAAGTGTCTTTGCTCTATCTATATTATTTAAACCTTCTGCTCTTTGTTCTAAAACTTGTTGTTTATTCTTTTTGATTTTAGGTTGGCCTCCGCCACCAATACATCCTCCAACACAAGCCATAATTTCTATTGCATGGAAGAATTCTTCACCTGATCTTATTTTATCTAACATTTTAGCAGCTTCTTTAAGACCATGAGCAACTCCAATTCTAAGTTTTATATCGCCAGCTTCAAGCTCACAAACTCTAAAACCATCCCAGCCTCTAAGACCTTCAAATTCTATATTATCAAATCTCTTTCCAGTCATTTTTTCAAGAGCTGTTCTTGTAGCGGCTTCTATAACTCCACCTGTTCTACCAAAAATTATTCCAGCACCAGTATATTCGCCCATAACTGTATCTATTTCTTCATCTTTAAGTTCTTTTAAATCTATACCTGAATTTTCAAATATTTTTATAAGTTCTCTTGTTGTAATTACATAATCAACATCATAATTCATTTCTACTGAAAATTCTGGTCTTGATGCTTCATATTTTTTTGCAATACATGGCATTATTGCAACAGAAGTCACTTCATCTCTTGCAAGACCTTTTTCTTTTGCCCATATTTCCTTCGCCACTATAGCAAACATCTCCATTGGTGATTTTGCAGAAGAAGGAACGTCTAACATATCTGCATAATTTTGTTCTATAAATTTAATCCATGAAGGACAGCATGAAGTAAGAATTGGAAGTTTAACTTCCTTATCTCCAGCCATATGTCTTTCAAGTCTGTCTTGAAGTTCTGCTGCTTCTTCCATTATAGTTAAGTCAGCTCCCCAGCTTGTATCAAATACATAATCTACTCCTAGCTTTCTAAGACCTGCTGCTAATTTCTTTTCTACATTTTCTCCTGGTTCAAATCCAAAAGCTTCTCCTATTGCAACTCTTATAGCTGGTGCCATTTGAGTAATTACTACCTTATTAGGAGTAGCTAAATCTCTAAGGAATAAAAGAGTATTATCTCCTGCTGTTATAGCATCAACAGGACATGCTGATACACAAGCACCACAGTGAGTACATTTATTATAATCTATATTATGTTTCTTCTTTAATTCACCTTCAATACAATCAACAGGGCATGCTCTTTTACAAGCTCCACATCCAATACATTTTTTTGTGATTGTTAATTTTATAAGATGATTACATTGTGATGTATAACATTTCTTTTCTTCTATATGTTCTTCTATTTCTGCATAGAATGTTTCTATTATTTCTTCCATTATATTATGCTTTTGATTCATCTTACCTTTTACTGTAACTGCAAGATTTCTTAATAGATAGATTTCACGCATATTAGATACACCTTTACTAATTCTATCTAATATATTAAACATTTCCGTTATATCCGCTTTAACTATTTCATAATTCTTGTAAGAACCATCCTTGATTTTCGCAAGTAAATACTCTATGTAAAACTTTTCAAACTGAATTATACAATCTTCTTGTGATAATATAATAATAGTTCTACTAATATTTTCATAGAATAATCCAAAATCAAATTCCTTATCTAAGCTATCTTCAGTTAAAAAGCCTCCAAAAGGAAGTCCAATTTGTGCAGCCTTAAAGTTACTATTATTTATTAATCCTCCACAAAGCTCTATTATATCTGAAAGAGTAGCGCCTTCTGGTACCTCTATAATACCTGGCTTATTAACCTTACCACAAATAGCTACATTTCTTTTGTTGCTATGTGTTATTTCTTTTAATTCATCCTCACTAAAAACTGAAAATACAGATCCTAATGAACTTTGTATTAAAGCTGTTTTTTTCTCTGTCATCATATTCACTCCTTAATTACTAGAACATTTTAATATTTTGTGTTTTTATTTTGTGGTAGTATACATGTTTTAATTAATAAAATATAATCACCAATTAGCAGTGTTTGCTTAATTCTTCTTGAATCTTCGCAAAAAAATTGTCTAAATAAAATCATAAATTTTAGTTAGAACTTATATATATTATTAAATTTTAAAACCTAGTATAAAAAGTTTTATTATTGTTTAAGAATAAAACTATCTTAATTATACTTATTACTTGCCTATTAGTAAAGTTATATTTATGGACAAATCATAGTAAAACAAATAGAACTCGTCCATTTTTTTACATACTTAACGAGTTCTATTTATCTTCTATAACAAATTACATTATTCTTTTATGAAATGAAGGAACTTTCCGGAATAATCTCCATATAAATTAGTTATATTGATTCCTGCATACATCAATGCTCCACCTGAATAAACTTCATTAGTTTCTTCATTTATATACATTGCATCTTCAATTAATCCTTTTAATTTAATTCTTCTACTATGATAATTAGGCCTGCCTAAAACTTGAATGCAGGTAACTAAAACTTCTGATTTATCCTTAGATACTACTTCATAAGAATCAAAACTATTATTATCCGAGAAATTAGCAATACGATAATAATCTCCTGTACGAACTAAATCATTATATTTATGATACATTTCTATTTGTTTTGGTATCATATTTCTATCTTCTTCTGATATCTTAGTAATATCTAATTCATATCCAAAAGTACCTGCTAAAGCTACATATCCCCTTGTTTCAAAAGGAGTTGTTCTTCCTACAGTATGATTTGGACAGTCACTTACATGAGCCCCCATTGCTGCTAATGGATAAACCATTGATGTTCCTTGCTGAATTTTTAATCTTTCAATTGCATCAGTATCATCTGAACACCAAATTTGAGGACTATAATATAACATTCCTGGATCAAATCTAGCTCCGCCACCAGAACAATTTTCTAATAATAAATCTGGAAAATCTGTAGTTAATCTATTCATCATTTCATATACCGCAAGTACATATCTATGAACGATTTCTCCATGACGTTCTGGTGGAATATTATTACTTCCCAAATCAGTTAACTGCCTATTCATATCCCATTTTACATATTTGATATTTGCACTAGAAAGAACTTTCTTTAAGCTTTCATAAATATAATCAACAACTTCTTTTCTAGTTAAATCTAATACATATTGTTCACGGCACAAAGCTGGCGCACGACCTTCAATATGTATGCACCAATCTGGATGCGCGCGATATAAATCAGAATCTGGTGATATCATTTCAGGTTCAAACCAAATACCAAATTCTAACCCTAGTTTGTTAACTTCATCTACAAGATATTTTAAACCGCCTTGTATTTTTTCTTCATTAACTATCCAATCTCCAAGAGAAGAATTATCACTACTGCGTTTTCCAAACCATCCATCATCCATAACCAGCATTTCAATTCCAACCTTAGAAGCTTCTTTAGCTATAGATAACAATTTTTCTGTATTAAAATCAAAATAAGTTGCTTCCCAATTATTAATTAAAATAGGACGCTTTTTATCTTTATATTTTCCTCTTATTAAATGATTACGATATAAATCATGAAAAGTTCTTGTCATCTTTCCTATACCTTCGTTTGAATATACCATAACTACTTCTGGAGCTATAAATTCCTTATTAGGTTCTAAAAGCCAAGAAAAATCTGTTGGGTTAATTCCCATTACTACTCTTGTAGTGTCAAATTGACAGCCTTCTACTTGAGCTAAAAAATTTCCTGAATAAACAAAATTAAATCCATATGCATTTCCATTATCTTCAGTTGCATTTTTATCTGAAAGAACGATAAATGGATTATCTTGGTGACTAGATTCTCCTCTTACTGATGATACAGTTTGTTTTCCATAAGAAACTTTTCTTCTTGAAATATGCCTTTCTCTAGCCCATGAGCCATGTAGCGATATCATATCATAATCTATACCTTCAAAATCTACACACATTGATAAAGCTTTTGTAATATTAATACTATCCATGCTGCAATTTTTTATACGAACACTCCTAGTAACTACATCTAAATTTTCAAAAACAGTATATACTAAAACCACTTCTAAATTTAAATCTTTATCTATACAAGTTATTTCTAAACTTGTGCATTCTTTTTCATTTCCAAAAGTGGCTGGCATATCTTTAAGAATTTCTTTTCCTTCATATATTTTATGTGAACTATATTGAAGTCTACATGATGTATTCCCCTTAATATCCTTTACTGCAAGACATGCTTCTCTGAAATCTCCAATTCCATTTGTTGAATACTCAGTTGGAAAGCTATCATAAAAAGATACTCTATCTCTGTTATTTTTAGACGGAACAAAAGGTGGTTCTTCTGTACGCAATAAATAATTTACATTTTCATCTATTATCTTTTGTCCAAAATAAACATGGCCTAAAAATTGTTCTTCATCTACAATTGCAATAATATAAGATATATCTTTTCCATCAAGCTTAAATACTTTATGTTTCTCAAAAAATTTTATGCTCATAATAATATCTCCTACTTTCGTTAATATGTTTATTTTATAGAAAAGCTTTCTACAAATGTAATATCATTATACCAAAAATAACATACTTTTTTTATCTTCGTATGTAGATTTTTTATGCATTTTATGAGTTTTGTAATAATTCACAAAAATACAATTCCACAACTTACTTTCATGATATAATTATTTGATAAAATATTAATATACATTTTCGATAATTTGGAGGTAATTATGAGTTGTTTAGAAGAAATTTTTTCTATTACAGTTAAAGTAGACAATCCAATTTTAGTTGGACAAGATCATGTTGTTGGGAGACGACAATTGATTCCAATTATTAGTGGTGAATTAATTGGTAAAGATATTCATGGAGTAGTACTTCCTGGAGGAGTGGATAGTCAAATTATTCGCCCTGATGGTACATGCGACTTATCAGCTAGATATGGAGTAAAATTGGATGATGGTACTAGTTTCTATATTGAAAATAATGGTATTCGTACTGTCCCTAAAGAATATATAGAGTTAGTTAAAAAAGGTGAATTTATAGATCCATCACTTTATTATTTTTGCACCACTCCAAAATTTGAAGTTTATAACGAAGAACTTAAATGGTTAACACAGTCAGTCTTCACTTGCATCGCAACAAGACTTCCAGACAGTGTTATTCTTAAATTTTATTCAATAAAATAATCATTAAAATTTTAGTTTAAGCTAATTAAAGCTAATTAAAAGAATTTGAAACTTGATTTAGTTGAGAATTTAGAGTTGAAAATTGAAAGTTAATATTAACTTTTCTTACAACACTACTAAAAAATCATAATTTAATTTATAGTTTTTTTACCATACATATTGATTTTCAACATTAATTTAAAACAGAGCCATAAATTTAAATTAATCACATAAAAATTCCTATGATTAATTTATTTTGTATAATGATTAATTTATATAGCTATAAGATTTTAATAATAAGAACTTTAGCGTTTAAAAAGGCAGTAAATTTACTTTAGTAAAATTTACTGCCTAAAATCTTATCACAATACTATATTATTCAGCTCTGTTGTAACTGTCATCATTATATTTGGTTTCATCATCATAGCTGCCATCGCTATCCCCACTGTTGTCATCATAACTATCATCTGTGCTATCGCTGTCATCACTATTGTCATCATAACTATCACCTGTGCTATTGCTGTCAGCAGAATCACTGCTTTCAGCTTCATCATCATTTTCATATTCACTATTATCTTCTGTATTTTCATAATTTGTCTCACTATTACTGTTTTCTACGTAGTTATTCTCCTCATTACCATAATAGTAATTATTGTTAACATAAACTTGACTATCATTAAAATGATCTACATTATTAATTGTAGAATTCTCTTTATTATAAATAACTACATTTAATTCTAAATCATTTGCTCCCCCACCACTTGCACTTGTTACAATGCACTCAAATATTTCTCCTCTATCCATTCTTTGATCTATCATCTCTGCTAACTCTCTGCTTAAGTATCCAATTTGTTCATACTCATCACGAACAGCAATTTAACGAGTCAAAAATTCTTTCTTTAAAGTAAGAAGTTGATTTGTGCGGGTATTTCTAATACGAGCTTGTCTACTCATATCATTTGTTCTTTCAATCCTAGTGTAAATTCTATTATTCTCAATATAATAGGAACTGTTTCTAACATTGAATTTATTTGAGTTATTCATATTTTGATTATTCATCATATTAGAGTTATTCATGAATTGATTATTCATGTTTTGATTGTTAATATTTTCTTTGTTATCATTATCATAAGTATTACCATGATTACTTTCCATGTTGCTATTGTTATAATTGTTTCCATTTTTATTCTTCTTGGACTTTATATAATATCCTACACATACCCCTATTATTATTAATACAACTAAACCCACTTTAATTTCCTTCTTATTCATATCAATGAAATATTTTACACAATCCATTATAACAGAAATAATTCAAATTTAACCATTAAATAGTGTACTTTATATAAATTTCTCATACTTTTAGAAATTTATTTAGACAGAATTAAAAAATTTCTATATTTAATTACTTTACCTGTTGAATCTGTCAAGCACCATTTCCAATTACTCATTTATTATCACTGGCTTTCATTATTTTTTGCATAGTAAAAGACACTTACATTTCTGCAAGTGCCATATTATATAAACATTTATATCAGTATTTTCTTATTTCATAAGATGTTATTTGATTATGTACAACATCTTCTTCTACTGATATGTTAGAATTTACTGTTTTATTAAATTCATACGTTAGTTTATTTTCATATTCTGTTTTAGTGTTATACCATTGTTTAAATTTACTCACTTCTGAATTTGTAACATCAAAAATTTTTGTTTCTCCATCTGTTAAGTTTATTATCAATAGTGCTTTTGTATTGTCTGGTACTATTGGGGTTGTTGGTTCAGTTATATCTTTTTTAGTTACATTTACAATACATGAATCGCTTAAGTTACTCCCATCATTTATAGTAGCCTTTATAGTACAAGTTCCTACACCAACTGCCGTAACATTTCCATATTTATCTACTGTTGCAACTGATTCATCACTTGATGACCAAACCACTTCTAAGCCTGCTGGGGTTGTTGTTGCTGTTAATTTTTCTGACTTTCCTTCTAATAAATCAATTGATGATTTATCTACATCTATTGATTTATTTTTAGCATTTTCATTATATGCTAATAGATTGCCACTTACATCTACAGCATCAAAAACAAATTGATAATTAACTAAATTAGTTAGTTCAATATAATGTTCCCCACCTGATAAATTTACATTTTCATAAACTAAGATTTGTCCTTTTTGTGTAGCACTTCTTTCTGAAAATGAACCAGCACTTTTACCATCAATTTTAACATTTACTTCGTAAGTATGATTTGAATCAAGTTCGGAAATAATTCTGATTTTATTTCCAGTAAAATTAAACTTGCATATACTATTTATACTATCACTATATGTTGCTGTTGAATTTACCCATATATTAGATGTCCCTTTATATTTAGTCCATTTTTCTTCAGGGTAACTAATATTTGCATCAGTATCATCATATCTATTCCATCCAATTTCAGGATGCTCAAGTTTACTTACTTTATTAATAGCACTATTTTCTGGAGTATTGTTTAAATTACTACTTCCAACTTCAAATGGCTTATCTATAGCCGCATTAGCTACAGTTCCATTTTGAATTACTCCAACGCCAATAACAGCTAATAACATTACAAACATTATACTAAACTTTTTAAAGTAATTTTTCATTTATCATTTCTCCCTTATATTCAATAATAAATGAACGCGCGTTCTTTCTATATATTTATTTTAATTGATATTCCAATTGAATCCAAGGAAAACCGTAATACAAATTCCTTTATATATAAGAATTTTAGTAATTTTTTACTCCATTGAATATAATGTAAAAATAAGCAATAAAAAAGCACTAACTTTGTGCTAGTGTATTTCTTATATCTTTTATTCAGTTATTACCCCCATTTAATATATTGTTATCGTCAAATGGTTCTCCATAAAACAAATTCAATTAATTTTAATCATAAAAATAACCTCCAACATATTGAAATAAACTCAATATATTAGAGGTATCATGATTATAATATTATTAGCGTAAAATTTTAGTTTTAGTATGGTTTTAAATTATTAGTAGGCTTTAAAGCTGATAAAAAATTTTCTTTAATAAAAATTGTATATCCTCATTAATCTTTATCCGATAGCTAGCATCCTTAACACTCCCACTTCTTTAAGTGGGAGATAACGGCTGCACGCTCCTGGATAAGTTCAACTAAGATTCAGATGGGGATCAAACCCCACCTGAATCAAGTTTCACTTGATAATACGCCTTTAAGTACTTCTTCACTAAACTTAGCAATCCCAATCCTATCAATAAAAAATCCTAATTTTTCTCCTGGCTGTGCTGCTTCCTTATAATATTTAAAAATATTATCAACCAAATTTAATGCTTGATTTTCTGTTATATCTTGAATAACAATATCTGCCAGCCTTGGATTATAACCTGCTGATCCTCCAACAGTTACGGTAAAACCAGTTTTGTCAGCAATTACTCCAACATCTTTGCTATATACGCTGCCACATGCATTCCTACATCCTGCTACACCTATTTTTGTTCTACAAGGCATTTCCATCCATTGATATTTTCTTAAAAGTTTCATGCCAGTTCCAATAGTATTATATTTTGATCTTTTACAATATCCCGCTGGACACATTTCAACATTCTTTACAGAATTTTGTGATTTAACAGCTGGATCCATGCCAAGTTCATCCCATATACTAGGTAAATCTTCTTCTTTTAAATTAGTAATTAATACTCTTTGCCCTGAAGTTAACTTTAATACTCCATTATATTTCTTTGCTACATCTACAATCTTTTGCATCGTATCTGTAGTTATAAACCCTCCTGGAATATGTGGAGTTATTCCATAGGTTCTCTTTCCATCTATTACTTTTTGAAGATTTCCAAAATTCATCTTACGTCCTCCTTATTATAACTAAATACATTAGTTAAGGCACAATCAAAAAAATAACAAGTCTATCTACCAGCATATTTTCTTTCATGTTCCTAATAGTCTACCTTTATTATACTACATGCTTAATTACTTATGTTCTTTAATAATATTTTATCTTTTCATATTAATTAAATATTCTTTTATCTCCATCAGATTTTTAAAGCTTTTATTGCAAACTTTTAGTATTTCCTCATCAGCTTCCTTTAAATCTTCTACATGAAAGCCAATCATTTCAGCATTATAGGCTGCTTTAATACCTGCTGGTGAATCTTCTACAACAATACAATTTTCAGCCTTTACCGAAAGTTTTTTAGCTGCCTTCAAAAATATTTCAGGATCTGGCTTACCCATCTCTACTTCATCCCCACAAACTATAGCATCAAACAATTCTTCAATATTAGCCATTTTAAGTTGTTTTATAGCCCTTTCTCTTTTAGCTGAAGTTGCAAGTGCTGTTTTATGTCCTCTTTCTCTTAAGAACGCTAATATTTCTTTAACACCAAATTTCATAGGAACTTGTCCTGTTTCTATCATCTGCAATAATTTTTCATCTTTTTCTTTATACATTGGTTTTATCGGCAATTCTTCTCCATATACCTCTAAAAATGTTTTAATCACATTTTTACGTCCAGTACCCATTACAGATATATAAACCTCTTTAGTCATTTCATATCCGTACTTTTCAAAAACACTTGTCCATACATCTAAATATACACGTTCCGTATCAAATATAACTCCATCCATATCAAATAATACTGCTTCTATTCTATTCATTTAATCCTCCGTATATTTAATGACTACCTCTAAAATCTATTATTTATTATATTACATTTTTCATATATTCTACAATTAATTCATCTAAATCCTGACTTATCTTTAATGTATCTCTATATCTTGATTTATCATCGGATGATATACTCATTTCATTTAATATATTTCGTAATTCCTGGATTCTATAATTTAATATTAATAATTTCTTCTCTCGATCAATTTCTTCTATTCTTTTTTGTTTTTCTTCAGAAATAACTTGCTCCAAATCAATTAAAATATTTTTAATATCAACTATTTCATTTTCACTATAATAGATTCCCCAATTGACATTTAAATTCATAATTTCATTATTATATTCAAATAAAATATCCTTTAATAACTGTTTTATTTTATTTGAAATATTACAAGCTTCTTCCTTTTGAATATTATTTAAAACTATAATATATTTATTTTCTAAATATCTGCCAATCCAATATGAATCATTTTCAACATATTCACTAATAAGCTTTGAAGTATCTTTTAAAAATTTGCTCCATATTTCTTGTCCATACTCATCGTTTATATTTTGAACTTCGTCTATATCTAACATAAGTATTGATAGATTATTTTCATTAATCACACTATTATTTAAATCAACTGGAAGTCTTGATTCTATATATATCCTATTATAAATACCTGTTAATTCATCTCTAATAATTTTTTCATTTAAATTATCAATAACCTCTTTCACATAACTATTACAATTATTATTTAATAGTTTGCTTTTCTGCGCTGCTATATTTTTTATTATTTCAACAATATATCTTTCTTCATTTATAACAATAGAAGTTGCAATTATTAGCATAACTCCACCCGAAACATATTCTAATTTTATAAATGTATCCTTTTCAACATCAACTCTCATTGAAATACAGTTGCTACATATTGCTCCTCTGTTTAGAAAATCATAGCATTTTGTATTATTTATTATGCTTTGTTGATTACTAATATTTATTACATTTTTGTTTATAGGATCAATAATTCTCATAACATCGTACATATTATCTAATATCCACATTTTCTCTCTTACTCTTCCATATAAGTCAATCATTTTTATCCCTCCTATTATAACAAATATATAATAATTACAGTAATTAATACAAAGTTATACATATTTAACACTTTTTATAAATATAATTATACAATTATATACATAAATATACAAGCACTACTACGATCTTTTTTTTGTAAATTATTCCATATTTAAAAACAAAAACACCATATTTAATATGTTAGAAAATTTTTAGTTAAATCAATCTAATATACTAAATATGGTGAATAGCAGTTCTTTATTTTAATCTTAAATTTTTTTTAGGAATTATTAAAAATTTAAATTTTTTTATTTTATATTTGAAATTGTAAAATTATATTCTAAATCCTTACTAGAATCTATGCAGAACTCAGACAATACTGGTGCTCCCCAGCTATCATCTCCTCCAACGCCCATTTGTTTTCCTATTATATTTACATTTGTGAAATTAATAGGTGGTAAGTCTTCTTGGTGAAGAGCATTTTCGAGTTCCATATTATTATATGGTAAAACACTAAATTCAAACGGTGCTTTATCATAAGTAAATTTAAGTCCTTCTCCTTTTTCATTTTGAATTTGTACCCATCTAGTACCTGTTCTATTACCACATTCTTGTGGAACTAGATATTTTGATAAGTTTTCTATTGGTGTACTTTCGTATATTCCTAATTTAGCACCTTCACATCTATCAATATAATTTTCATCTGGTCCCATTCCATACCAGCTAAAGCTATTAAATTCTGATAATAATCTAAAATTCATACCTAGTACAGGAAGTTCTGGTAATCCATTTACTCCATTATATAATACATTTACTTTAATCACGCCATCTTCTGTAACTTCATAAGTTACTTTAACATTAGTAGTTGGAATTGTTGGTAATGCATAATTATAATGTAATACTATTTTATCATCACTTTCTTCCACTACAAAATCTACATATTTTTGCCCAACTGCAGCACTTAACCATTGAATACATCTAAACTCATGTTTATTTCCTCTATCATTATCAGTAGTTGCTCTCCAATAGAATGTCTTAGGAGTTCTTGTTACGAATTCCTTATTTGCATATCTTAGAGAAACAATTCCACCTTCTTGCTTAGAAAATATAACTTTAAAGTCATTTCCATGAACTCCTATGTTTACATCACCATGTACAACTTTCATTTTTAAATTAGAACTACAATTATTATCTACATTTTCTTTTTTCGGAGTAACCTTTTGTCCAAAAGAAATTTCATACCCTTTACTTGCCCAAAGAGTATCTTCAGCTAATCTTAATGAAACTGTAAATAGAATTTCTTCTAAGCAATCAAAGCTTTCAAATGGTAAATTTATATATTTTTCTTCGCCTGGAGCTACCGATACATTTATTTTACCTTCTTGTAGTAGTTTTCCTTCTTTTTGAACTATATAATATAAATCAAATTTATCAGTATTAATGAAAAGATTTTGATTCTTAATAGTTACACCCTTTTCATCTGGGCTCAATTTTATATTTTGATATAAATATTTTACTTCTTGAGCCTTAGGCGATGCAGTCCTATCTGCATAAATTATACCATTACCAGAAAAATTATAGTCTGTAGGACGATCTGTAAAATCTCCACCATAAGATAAAGTTTCTTTTCCATTAGGTAATTTTCTATAAAGTGCTTGATCGCCGTAGTCCCAAATAAATCCACCTTGATACATTGGATATTTATCTTCAAGTTCTGTATATTTCATCATACCACCCGTAGAATTACCCATTGAGTGCATATATTCACAACTAACATATGGCTTCTTAGGATCATTATTAAGATATTCTTCTATATCAACTGCCTTCGCATACATTCTACTTTCCATATCACTTGTCTTGTCATATTCTCTATTCCAAAATACTCCTTCATAATGAACTAAACGAGAAGGATCTTTCTTTCTAAAGTGTTCTGACATTTGATATATATCTTCACCTGCATAAGATTCATTACCACATGACCAAATAAGAATAGCTGGATGATTCTTATCACGTTCAAGCATTGAAGCTGCACGATCTAAAACTGCCCCTTGCCACTCTGGCAAACTTCCTGGTATGTTCCATGATGGCTCGCACGCTCCCATCTTTTGCCATGACCCATGACTTTCTAAGTTTGCTTCATCTATTAAATAAATTCCATATTCATCACAAAGTTTATACCATAAGCTTTGATTTGGATAATGTGAAGTTCTTACAGAATTTATATTATGCTGTTTCAAAAACTTAATATCCCACAACATGTCTTCTTTAGTAATTGAACGTCCACGTCTTGCACTAAATTCATGACGATTTATTCCCTTAAAGACAATTCTTTTTCCATTTAAGCACATGATTTTATCTTTCATTTCAAAATGTCTAAAACCTATTTTTTGTGTTACAACTTCAACTAAGCTGCCATCTTTTTTGTGCACTAAAATATAAAGTGTGTATAAATTAGGTTCTTCTGCACTCCACAAACTAATATTTTTCACATCTAAAGTTAAAGTTAATTCATCAAAAAATGGTACTTTATCATGAGCAGCTAACTTATTCCCTGCTTTATCTTCTAAATATGCTTCTATAGTAGTTTCAGAATTTCCCACCATTTTAAGTTCAGCATTTAATTTTGCATTTTTAAAATCATCATATAAATCTGTCTTTACAAAAAGGTCATTTACATGAGTTTCTGGAATTGCATATAAATAAACATCTCTAAAAATACCTGAGAATCTCCAAAAATCTTGATCTTCTATCCAGCTTGCACTGCTTCTTTTATAAACCTCAACTGCAAGCTTATTTTCTCCACTCTTTAAATAATTTGTAATATCAAATTCTGATGGAGTAAATGTATCTTCACTATACCCTACAAATTCTCCATTAACCCATACATAAAAAGCTGTTTCAACGCCTTGAAAAGAAATAAAAGTTTGTTTGTTTTTTAATTCTTCTTTAACGTCAAAAAATTTTACATAGCTTCCTACTGGATTATAAGTTTTTGAAATATGAGGTGGTCTTAATTCATCGTGTCCATCCCAAGGATACATAGTATTAATATATTGACATTTATCATACCCTTGAAGTTGAATATGACCAGGAACTTCAATATAATCAAATCCACTTACATCAAACTTTTCTTTATAGAAGTCTTTAATTCGTAGTGATGGATTTTCACTATATGAAAATCTCCATTTTCCATTTAAATCTTGCTTAAGAATCATGTCATCTTCCAATTTTAGCTGATCCATTTTTTCATAAAACCAATGATCTGAATGTGCATCTATCCTATTTACTCTGAAAATTTCCGGGCTCTCTAACCAATCTAATGAAGGATTCATATTACTCATTTTATTTCCTCTCTTTCATTTATTATAATAATTATTTTTTACTTAAATTTGCATTAAATGCAAAGGTTCTACTTAAAATATACTCAGTTAAAATTATATGTACTTAAATCAATGCAAAGACAATATAATCTATCCTATCATACATCAATTTTATTCTTATTTTTGCTAACTCAATTTGCATAAATACTAAGTAACTTTTATATTTATATTTTATTATGTTTTTACTAAAAAATCAATATTATTTTACTAAACTTTACTAAAACAATCTGTCCATTATTTGAAAACCTTTCATTTATAATGTATAATTAATATCAATATATTTTTGTTTATGATAAATTTAGAATAGAGGTGCTAATTATTGAATGAATATACTAAAATCTTAGTTGTTGATGATGAATTTATTATGCGACAAGGAATAACCCATATGATTGATTGGGAACAAGAAGGCTTTCAAATTATAGGGCAAGCTTCCAATGGGCAAGAAGCTCTTGAAATGATTAAAGATAATCTTCCTGATATTATAATTTCAGATGTTGTAATGCCACAATTAGACGGAATTGAATTAGCTAAATTTATACAGGCTAACTATCCTCAAATAAAAATTATAATTTTAAGTAGCTTTAGTGATTTTGAATATGTAAAATCATCCTTTCAAAATGGTGCTGTTGATTATATTTTAAAACCATCCTTAAATCCATCAGAAATGCTTAAAACATTAAAGAAGCTTTCAAGTAAAGTTAAAAATAATGTTCAGCCTAATGATAACATTGCAAATACAAATATAAATAATATACTAAATAGACTCCTTCTTGGCTTTGATGCTAATATTAATTTTGATTATTTAAATAATCTATTTACTTATCCATGTTTTTGTTTGTTTGGTTTAAATGCTAAGAAAATATATGATAATTATGATAAACGTAATGAAATTATTAATTTTACTATTGCTGAAGTTAATAATGAATTTTCCACTAGTTTAAATAACCAAAATTATAATATACAAATAGCTAACATTGAAAACGAAATCATTGTTATTGTTATAAATTTCGACAATAACAATTACAATGCTTTGCTAAATAAATTAACTAATATTTCAGAACTAGTCTCTAATAGTTTTAATGAAGCATTTTTCCTTTTAAGCAAAACTTTTGACTCTGTTAACAATATTAAAAATATATATGAAAAAGATTTTTTAATATTAACTGAGCAGTATTTTTATAATAAAAATGTAAATTTATTTTGTAGTGAAAATTTTAAAATCCCTTCTACAATAGATAAATTTAATTTTAAGCGTTTTTCTGAATATGTTTCAATAATGCAATTTCAAAATGCCTTTGAGATGCTAACAGACCATATTTCAAAAGCAATTACTACTAGAACCCTTACAGAATTTGAACTAAAAACTTTAATTCAAAATTCTTTTTATAATGTAATTTCCTCTTTAGAGTATTTAAACTTTGATTCAAGTATATTAAATTCTTTAAAACAAGATTGCTTTTATAAAATTGATAGTATTAAATATGCAGAAGATTTAGTTGTAACTTATGAGTTATTAATATCGCGCATTAACGAATTAATAGATAAATATGAAAATAAAATAAATTCTCATATGATTAATAAAATTGTTCAATACATTCATGATCATTATGATGAACAGCTTACATTGACTGATGTATCTAAATTATTTAATTTTAACTATTCGTACTTATCAGCTTACTTTAGTTCACATAATGACGAAGGCTTTAATGAATTTCTTAATAAAATTAGAATCCAAAAAGCTTGCGATTTTTTAAAACAGGATATTCCTATTTCTGATATTAGCAACATGGTAGGATATTCTGATCACAGTTACTTTTGTAAAGTCTTCAAAAAGTTCACTGGACTCACTCCAAGTAGCTTTAGGAAAAATGGCATTAAACCTCTTAATTAAAGAAAGGATTATATAATTATGTTCAAATTATCAAAACCCCTTCACTCTACAACCTTATTTTTTAGAGTTGCTTCCATTGTTCTTGTAAGTGTTATATTAGTATCAATTTCTATAAGTACTATTACAATAAAAATTTCAAAGGACACACTCGTTGATACCTTTAGTAAATCAAACTACAAGGTTTTAACTCAAATTAGCAACAATTTAATTGATTTAAATGACAGAATTATTAACATTATGGATGCTATAGATAATATTCCAGATTTTCAAAGGTATTTTTCAGAAGAAGAATTAACTCCACAAGCTAACTATAAAACTATATATAATATGGTTACAAATTTAAGTAAAATGGTTCCAAAAAGAGAGTTTGATGATATTACTGTGCTAGCTGTTGGGCTTAATGGTAACAGTTATATTCATGAAAGTATCGATCGCCTTGTCCCAAATACCTTTGATCTGTTAAATAATGACATTACTAAACGTGCTTTAGCAAATAAAAATTTGGTTTCATATCAATATTTAGATCATGGATTTACGAATTACACAAAGTATTCTAGTACACTTGTAACTATAAAAGTTTTATGTGATAAGCTTACAAAAGAACCCTATGGATTTGTTTATGTGCTTATTAATCAAAATACCTTAAGTAAATATTACGATTATTTTGTAGGCAATGGCAATAACATTGCTATTATAGCCAATGATGGAACCATTGTTTCTTCAAATATTGCAGCAAAAATAGGTACTAAAAATTCTGATTTATTTAATATATCAAGCAATATTTTAAATAACAATCTTAAATACATTAATACAAAATTAGATTCAGTTGATGTTGCTATATTAGCAAAGTATTTACCAACTTATAAGTTTAATATAGTAGGAACTATTGATAAAAATATAGTTTTAAATGAAATATATAATTCTTCAGAAATTATGAATACCAGTATATTAATAGCATTTATATTTATGCTTATTACATTTTTTATAATACGAAGAACAACAAAACCAATTTCGACCCTTGCTAAAATTATGCCTAAAATAATTAATGGTGATTTTAATAATCACATACCAATTGAAGGAAGTTATGAGGTCCGTGAATTATCTTCTGCATTTAACTATATGTTAGATGGATTAAATAATTATGTTTATGCTCAAATAAAAATGCAAAAAGAAAAAAGAAAAGCCGAAATACATGCACTGCAAATGCAAATTAATCCTCATTTTATTTATAACACTCTATCATCAATCAAGTGGTTAATTTGGCAGGGGAAAATAGAGAAATCAACCGAAACCATTGATGCGTTTATATCCCTGCTTCAAAATACAATTAGCAACAAAAATGAAATGATAACAATCTTAGAGGAAATAAATAATTTGAAAAATTACGTTTTAATAAATCATATCCGCTATGGTGATAATATTAATGTAAATTTTTTTGTAATGCCAAATTGTGAAGATTATATAATTCCTAAACTAATACTACAACCATTTATTGAAAATGCATTTTTCCATGGTTTTAATGATAAATCCAATGGTTCTATACATGTATTTATAAATGAACAAAATACTAATTTAGTTTGCGAAATCATAGATAATGGAATTGGCATAACAAATGAGGATATGAAGCAAATTCTTAGAAAATCTTCTGGAAAACATGACCATTTTACAAGCATTGGCATTAATAATGTTAATGATAGAATTAAATTGCTCTATGGTGATGAGTATGGTGTGACAATTACAAGTGAATTAAATAAAGGTACAAATGTACGAGTAGTCATTCCTGCTCAAAAAGAATTCATTGAAAATTAAATAACTTTCATATTTAAAAGAATCACTATAAATCAAAACGATTTATAGTGATTTTTATATTTGAATTATAATTATGAGCAATTTAAATTTTACATTTCTAAATAATAAATATGCTCCAAAAAGTCATATGCATTATAAATAATTATAGTAACTTATTTTTTATTGAGAATTATAATTTAAAATACAGGTTATATCAAGTGAAACTTGATTCAGGTGGGGTTAGATCCCCATCTGAATCTTAGTTGAACTTATCCAGGAGCATGCAGCCGTTATCTCCCACTTAAGCAGAGAACCTAAATCTATGATTTAGTGTGAATCGCTTACTCATCTGACTTTAGGAAGAGGAGTTTCAAATACGTGGGAGTGTTACGGCTGCTAGCTATCGGATAAATACTTCTATTGTTTTAATATTTTTAGTCCATACTTATTTAATACAATTTCAGTCTTTACTTTTTCACCCGAAAGCATATCTACATATTCTTCTTTTCCAAGTGATATTGTCTTTTCTTCTTCTGTAAAATTCATTATAAATGTATATTTATTCTCTTCGTTACTACGCATTTGCGCTGTAACTCCTTTAGGTAATTTTCCATTTATAACGCTCTTAATACCTAAGTCTTTAATAATCTTTAAATAGAAATCAGTATTAAAATCTTCTCCTGTTCTTGCTGCTATATAATACGATTTTCCTTCACCATATTTATTTACAGTTACAGCTGGCATATTAGCATAAAAATCATTTTTATACACTGCAAGAACTTCTGCTGTCTCTGCATGAATCAAATCACAATAATCTTTAACTTCATAAGTTCCTTTTAGATTTTCTACATTATCAGAAGTAAATTCTAAATGATTAACTTCACCATCATATAATGAATCTATTTCCTCAGCCCAAATTCCAGTAACTTCTCTTAGTGGTCCTGGGAATCCTCCTAGGAAACAAAGATCATTTTCATCAACAATTCCACTGAAATAAGTAGTTACAAAATTTCCACCTTTTTTTACGAATTCATTAATTCTTTCAGCTACATTTGGACGAACCATATATAACATTGGTGCTACTACCAAATCATATTTTGAAATATCTGAGTCCATATTAATTATATCTACTGATATTCCGTTTTCCCAAAATACTCTATAAGCTTCCTGGCATGTTTCTTCATATCTTTTTCTATATTTCTTTAAACCTTGTAGGTCATCTACTGCCCATTTATTTTCAACATCATATATTATTGCTACTTTTGACTCTGATGTAGCTCCTTGAATTTCCTTTAGCTTATTTAATGCTGCTCCTACTTCTGATACTTCTTTAAATACTCTAGTATTTTCATGACCACAGTGATCTACTACAGCACCATGGAATTTTTCAGAAGCACCTCTTCCTTTTCTCCATTGGAAGTATAAAACTGAATCTGCTCCATGAGCTATTCCTTGCATTGATGATAAAAAGTGCATTTCTGGACGCTTTAATTTATTAGTATCATGCCAGTTTACAAGGCTTGGTGTACTTTCCATAACTAAAAATGATTGTCCGCCTTTTAATGATCTATATATATCATGTACAAAGCCTACATTAGAAGCTAAATCTGCAGTACTTTCAAAATCATTATGCCATGCAGGGTAATTATCCCAAGATGCTATATCTACTTCTTTTGCAAATTTCCAATAATCAAGTCCTGTGAATAATCCCATATGAGGATAATTTCCCATGAAATTAGCTGTTACAGGTACACTAGGTGTAATTTCCCTTATTGGTGCTATTTCATTTTTATAGAAATCTATTGTTTGGTCTGTAACAAATCTATTCCAATCAAGGTTATGTCCATGAACATATACTTCACCTTTTTCAGATGGGCTTTCGATTTGAGACCAGCTATTGAATTTATGACTCCAAAAGCCTGTCCACCATGATTCATTTAACTTTTCTAAATCATTATCATATTTTTTCTTAAGATAATTTCTAAATGCGTCTTGGCAAAATTCACAATGACATTCCCCACCATATTCATTTGAAATATGCCACATTATTAATGATGGATGATCTTTATATCTTTCTGCTAAAATCTTATTTATTTCATAAGTCTTTTTTCTATATACTGGTGAAGTAAAACAATGATTATGTCTTTGCCCATGAAGGTTTTTACTTCTATCCTTATTTACTCTTAAAACTTCTGGATATTTTTCCGACATCCAGGCTGGTCTTGCACCACTTGGAGTAGATAAAATTACATGAATATTATTTTCTGCCATATCATCCATGATTTTATCTAGCCATTCAAAGGTATACTTACCTTCTTCTGGTTCTATTGCACTCCATCCAAATATGTTTATAGAAACACAATTACAATTTGCTAATTTTAAAAGACGAACGTCTTCTTTTAAAACTTCTGGATACTTTAACCATTGGTCAGGATTATAATCTCCGCCATGTAAAAGACCCTTTACTTTATTATTAAATACTGAAAATTCTTTGTTCATAAATAATTCCTCCTACCATTTTTCACATACTTAATTTAAACCAATAAATATATTTCTTCACTTATACGTTTTCATTAATAACATAATGTTAGCATTATTATCAATATTTTATGTGGTAATTTTATTTACTTTTAGTAAAATATTATTTTTTATAATTCAATAATTTGGAGAGTTTTCAACTTAAACGAAAATAGAGTGTCGCAAAATAATTAAATTTAATTATTTTGCGACACTCCCCTTTACCCACTCGATTTTACAATCTGCCTAAAAATAACATTCTCTGAAATTAATAATTCTATTTAGGAACATTTGCATTTAGAGTTTCCTAGCATATCAAAACAAGCATTTTAAAATGCTAGATAGAATATTTCAATTATTAAGAAATTAAAGTAAAAAAGCATCAAGAGCTGCTGTAGGTCTTCCATCCTCACCCCAAGCACTTAATTTATATTTGCTCCAACTATATGCTCCTTGCGGTTCCCAATAAAACACACCTAATCCTTTTCCTTCTGGAATAGCCTTTACTCTCATTATAACTTCTTTAAGCATATCATAATTATTAGTTATATTGGTATCTTCTCCACCAATCTCACATACCATTACTTCCTTGCCATACCTGGTTGCAAATTCAATTAAATTATTACTCAAAGTATCTATGGTTTCTGTATAATCTTTTTTTACCCAATATGGATAATAAGACACACCAATTACATCATATTTCCCTCCATTAGCCTTATGTTTGTCAAAAAAGCTAATAAACCTATTTCTGTCATCGCCTTGGTCCAAGTGAATAATAACCTTTGCTTCCTTATATACGGTTTTTACGGCTTCATAACCACTATTTAATAACTGCGATAATTGCGCAAAGTTCTCAGTGCTGCCTTCAGGCCACAACATACCACTCGGAATTTCATTACCTACCTGCACCCACTCTGGATTAACTCCCTTAGCCTTTAACGCATTCATGACTTCCAAAGTGTAATCATAGACATCTAATACTAATTGATCAAAACTGTGATTTTCCCAAGCAATAGGTTTCTTTTGCTTTTCAGGATCTGCCCAGCTGTCACTATAATGAATATCTATCATCAATCTAAATCCCATTCTTTTTGCACGGACTGACATCTCCACCACTTCACCAGTACTGCAATGACCGCTGGCAGGATCATTGGAAGGGTTTACCCAGGCTCTCAAACGTATTGAATTCATTCCATGATCCTTCAAAATCTGAAGACAATCCTCTTCTTCTCCATTAACATTATAAAACTTATATCCTGTTGATTCCATCTGCTGTAGCCAGCCTATATCTGCGCCTTTTGCAAAATTCATTTCTTCATCATGTTTTTTATTTACCATTTTTATTTCTCCTATCATGCACTTTTCATGTGATTATCCTTTATTTTAACGTATAATGGATAGTTGACAATCAAGAAAATTACAAATTTACTCAATTACCAATTATCCATTATAGGTTATTTATTATATTGTTCTACATAGGTTATTTATTATATTGTTCTACATAAGTTTTTGCTTGTGTTTTACACTCTTCTAATATTTTATCCAAACCTGCTTCTGTTAATTTTGCTCTGTATTGTTTTATTGCTGAATCTACATCATCAACCATTCCTAAATCGATAGGAACTCCGTATTGAGTTCTAACATTTCCTACTGCTGCCATTTCATTTTTTAATTTAGAATCATCAAATGAGAATGAAGATAATGGATTAGTAACAGTGTCATTCTTTTTCCAACCGTTAACTGTTTCTTGAACTATCGCTGGTTCCTCTGAAGATATACGAGCATATTCTGTATTATACCAACCCCAAGGACATACATTTGTAGGTGGGAAGTTTGCATTTCCATCTAAAGCTTTATACTTCTTATCTCCATCTGCTTGCCAGTGAGTTCCTTCAATACCATACCAAGTTAATGAGTTAATATCTTTGTCATACTTTAATAAATCAATTGCCATAAGTGCTCTTTCTGGATTTTTAGAAATAGCATTGATTGCTACACCATTGTTTACATAAGGTTGAACAGTTCTCTTTATTCCTGCACTTAAATCAATAACTTGAGCATCCCATGTTGGGTTAGCTTTATTTATATCTTGAACTGTTCTAGCTACACTTCCTGTATTCCAAACCATAGTAGCAGTCTTACCAGCTTTAAAATCATCATCTCTTGTTGCTTTACTTGAAATAGAATCGCTTGCCCAATATCCCTTTTTAGCAAAGTCTTTCATCTTAGTTGCATATTCTTTATATTCAGGACTATCTACAAGTGCAAATACATTTCCTGATGTATCTTTTACATCAAATGCAATTGATGCTGTTGGTGCTCCATTAATTGTTGTAAATCCATATTTTTCCAACATATATGGCCATTGAAGATTTTGTCCTCCACCATTTGCAATTACTTTAACACCATTTGATGTATCTTTAGATGTAGCATCCATATATTTTTCTAAGTCATCATAAGTCTTAATCTTATCTATTCCATATTTTTTCATTAAGTCGCCTCTGACACCGTATACGTTTGTACCATAGTCTTCTTTATCACTTGGTACCATGTAAGTTTTCCCATTTACTTTTGCTTGTCTCCATGCTTCCTTTGGTTCATTCTTAGATGTGTTTGGTGCATATTTTTGAAGCATCTCATCTGTTATTTCATAAAAACCATTCTTTGTTGCTACTTGACTATAATATCCCCAGCCTGCTGCTGTAAAAATTAAATCAAAGTCTTCTCCTGATTGGAATAATAATTGGTATTTAGTAGCCATGTCAGACCATGGCAGAAAGCTAACATCTAAAGTTGCATTAATTTTTTCCTTCATTTTTTCATTTACTTTGCTATATACTGCATCAAAATCCTTTGGCTTATCACCTATAAGGTACATTTTTAATTTTACTTCTTTTAATTTAGATGGATCTGAAGCCTCTGCACTTTTGCTGCTTGAACTTCCACACCCAATCATAAGGGAACCTGCAACTACTGCTGCTAACCCAACTGAAATCATTTTTTTTAGAGTGTTTTTTATCATATTTTCTTCCCCCTATTTAGTATTTTTTAATTTATTATAAATTTAAAATTATGAGCAATTGGCCTATTATGTACTGTAAATTTTACTATCACCCAAATTAATTAATCACTTCATTTTTTATTAAACAATTTGCTAGTACATAATACTGTTAATTGTTAGCTCCCCACAAGGGACCCTAAAGGGAATTAACTGTTAACTCGACTACCTATTCTTTTACAGCTCCTATAGTTATACCTGATACAAAGTATTTTTGTATAAAAGGATATAATAACAATATTGGTCCTGTTACTATTACTGTAAGTGCCATCTTTAAAGACTCACTAGGCATATCAATAGCTGCTCCTACAGCACCTCCAGTTTGAGCTATAATTGTTTTATAAGCTTCAACGTTATTTACTATTTTATATAAGTAATATTGAAGTGAATATAGATTATCATTATTAATGAATAACATACAGTTATACCAATCATTCCAATATCCTATTGCTATAAATAGTCCTACCGTTGCAAGCGCTGGCTTTGATAAAGGTAATATTATCTTCCAGAATATTTCAAAATCTCCTGCTCCATCAATTTTAGCCGCCTCAGTAAGCGCTTTAGGAATTCCTCCTAAATAACTTTTCATTAAAATTATATTAAATGCACTTAGCATTGGTGGTAATAATAATGATAAATAACTATCTTTTAAGTCAAGATATCTTACCATTAATATATACCAAGGTACAAGTCCACCACTAAATAATGTAGTAAAGTAGAAGAAGAAAGAAAACTTATTTCTCCACTTAAAATCTTTTCTTTGAAGTACATATGATGTCATTGCTACTGTAAACAACCCAAGAGCTGTTCCTATAATTGTTAAACTAATAGTAACACCATAAGCCTTTAATATTGCCATTGGCTCTTTTAGTGCAATCTTATATGCTTCTACTGAAAAGTGTTTTGGGAAAAGTGAAAATCCATTAGCAATAATGTCCTTTTCATCAGTAATTGAACCCATTACAACAAGTAAAAAAGGTATTAAGCATAAAAGTGATATTATTGTAATTAAAGTGTAACTTATTCCATTAAATATTTTTACATCTGAAGATTTTTTCATTTAAAATTCTACCTCCTATACTAAAATAATGAATTATCACTATCATAGCGTTTAACTAAATAGTTAGTTATCAATATTGTTATAAAACAGAATACTGATTGATATAAACCTGTAGCTGCTGACATTCCTACTTCACCAGATTGTATTAATGATCTGAAAGTAAAGGTGTCAATAACATCTGTAACTTTAAATAATGGTCCATTATTACCTACAAGTTGATAAAACATTTGGAAATCTCCTCTAAATATATTTCCTATTGCAAGTAAAGTAAGTATTATCATTGTTGGCACTAAACATGGTATTGTAACCTTAAAAATTCTTTGGAATATATTTGCACCATCAATTTTTGCTGCTTCATAAATTTCTGAATCTATTCCCATAATTGCTGCTAAGTATAACACTGTACCATATCCAACATTCTTCCATGCCGAAGCAAATATTAATATGATTGGCCATGCATAAGTAGTAGCATAAAAATTAATTTTCTCAAAACCTAATTTAACTAACAAACTGTTTATTGTTCCATTTTCAACATTTAAAAGGTTATATGCAATTACACCAACTACAACCCAAGAAATAAAGTATGGAAGAAACATTGCAGTTTGAGTAATCTTTTTGAAATATTTTCTAGAAACCTCTGAAATTAATATTGCCATTCCCATTTGTAATATTGTATTAACTATTATAAATCCTGAATTATAAAGGATTGTGTTTCTTGTTACTTCAAAGGCTTGTCCTGATGTAAAGAAATATTTAAAATTATCAAAGCCTACAAAAGGACTGCCAAAAATTCCATCCCTAAAGTTATAATTTTTAAAAGCTAAAACTGTTCCAGCCATAGGGATATAGCTAAATATGAAAAAATAAAGAAATGCTGGTAATAACATTATTAGTAGTATTTTATTTTTTTTAATTTCACTAATAAATTTAGCACTTTTACTTTTATTCATATCGTTTACTGCGTATACATCATTAACTAAATTCTGATTGATTCCATTCTCCATAATATATCCTCCTTTTGTTATACGTTTTCACTTACAAGACAATAATAGCATCTAGAAAAATCTTTTTTGTGGTAATTTTATTTACTTTTAGTAAAATATTATTTTTTATTTTTTATTTTTTAGTGTATACTATCAATGTAATTATTACTGCTATGAATTTTCGCAAAAAATATGTAATCATTTAATCGTAGTCCAAGACTCATTAAATAAAAAGAGCAACTTTTTATTTAATAATTACGTTTCATATATTAACATCATTCATTTTACTAATAGGAGGTAATCTTATGATAAATTTACTAATTGTAGATGATGAAATTTTTACTCGTGAAGGTCTTCTTGAAATGCTTCCTTTAGAGGAGCTTGGCATAACCGAAACTAGACAAGCCTTTGATGGAATTGATGCTTTAAATGTAACTGCTGATTTTGAACCTAATATATTACTGACTGATGTCAGAATGCCTCGAATGAATGGTATAGAATTAGCCTTTGAAATAAGAAAACTCTATCCTGAATGTTCTATAATTTTTATGAGTGGATATTCAGACAAGGAATATTTAAAATCAGCCATTTCTCTTAAGGCAATTACTTATGTTGAAAAACCAATTGAATTGGAGGAGCTTGAAGAAGCAATTAAAACTGCTGTTTTAGAAAATTCAAAATCTTTAACCTTAAAAGATAGTATAGAAAATAAAATTGCTCTTGAAATGATTGATGAATATAATAAATCTCAGCTTGAAAATACCCTAAATTCGTTAATTTCTAAAGAGCTTGCCGCTGAATTAAATATAGCAAATTTTGTAACCGTTTTATTGAAAACACAAGGTATAAGAAGCAAAAACAATGCCCTTATTGATGACTTAAAAAATATTTGTTCTTTATATTCTTTTAATAATTTTATTTCTATAAAAGATGAAAGTGAAATTATTATTCAGTTGTTTTTCCCTAAGGATAACAATTATAAAGATATTACTTCTGATGTATTTAATTCTCTATTTATATCAGTTGGTGACTATTTATCTAAACAAACAAACTACTATATATGCGTTGGTAAAATAGTTTCAGGGTTAAGCCATATCCCTAAATCTTACAAGTCAGCTAGTAGTATGTTAAATAACACTTTTTTTTATGACTATAATTCTATAATGCTGCCAGCAGCTAATATAACTGATAGCTATGTTTTAAATGATAATATTTACTTAGAATTTGACAAATATCTTGCTGCTGAAGACAATCAAAAGCTTGTATTATCTATAAAACAACTAACTTCTGAAATAAGAAAATTTACTGATACGCCAATTTCATATGTTAAAGATATCTACTATAGATTGTTTTTAAAAGTTTTTGATTTTGCTGCTAAAAGAAACTTAGACCTTGATGAATCTATGAATTCTAATTATATCTTTGAAAAAACATTAAAATGTTCTAATATTTTCATACTTGAAAATTTTTTAATAGATAAGCTTAATGAATTTTTTATTATTTTAAAAGATAAATCTTTAAAAAGTAATCCTGTTTTATCTGTTTTAGACTATATTCATAATCATTATTCAGATTCTAATCTTGGTTTGGAAAAAATCAGTAAAAATACTTTTCTTACACCAGCATATATTTGTGTTATTTTTAAAGATTTTACTTCTACAACTGTAAATAAATATATTACTGAATATAGAATTGAAAAGGCCAAGCTATTTTTAATGGATTCCAATATAAGCATGAGTGATATTGCTACTAAAGTCGGTTATAGTGACGGAAATTATTTTTCTAAAAGCTTCAGAAAGGCAACATCATATACACCATCTGAATATAGGAGGAAATTTTCTAAATGAGGTTAAATATAATTAGACAATTGATTAAAACTTTTAACTCCAAATTACTTAATCAATTTTTATTTATGTACTCACTACTTATAATAATTCCATTGACAATGCTATTTACTTATACTTATACTAAGATGTCTACAATGATTGAAGAAAATATTATAACATCTACTGAACAGGCTTTTGATCAATCTTACTCGTTTATCACTTACAAATTATATAGAATCTTTACATCCTCTAATGCATTGGTTATAGACAATAATTTAACTTCAATATTAAGAAAATCGTCTAATAATTATCCAATTAATGAACAAGTTGGTGATTTATATAACATAAGAGCTACTTTATCTTCTTATCAAAATAATATAGATATTTATAATATAAATCTTTATGTAAATAATAAATTTATATATTCAAATGAAAATCAAAATATCTTCCCAATGAAAAGATTAGAAGGTTCTAAATGGTTAGATAAAATTAAAAAGGAACATAATAGATTTTTTTGGTGTCCTCCATCTTATTTAAATTCTAATCTATCTAACTTTTTATCTTTAGGAAAAACTATTATAAGTCCAGATGATTTTTCTGAGGATATTGGTTACCTTATCATTAATTTCAAGAAAAGTGACTTAGAAGATATCTTAAAAAAAATTAATTCTATTGATGGAAGCATAAGCTGCATAGTGAACTCTAATGGTGATTTAATTGCTGCTTCTGATTATGATACTTATGAAAAATATAAGGATATTGTGCATCAAATAAAGCCAACAGATAATACTCGTTTGAATGAATTTGATATTAACTATAGCACCTTTTTTATTCAAAGCTCCTATATAGATAAAACAGATTGGAAGATTGTTAACATTGTTCCATATAATACAGTAAGCTCTAAAATAAATACTCAAAGATTTATTCTATTAATTATAGTTTTAATATTTGGTGGAGCTTCTCTTGGTGCTGGTTTTTACTTCTTTAACTCTATAAATAAACGTCTATCTAAAGTTATTAAAGGTATGCGCGAAGTTCATACAGATACTCTTGATAATTTTATTGAAAATGATAGCGACGATGAATTAGGTGAACTTATTAATAACTATAATTACATGATAGCAAAAATGTCAATATTAGTTGATGAGCAGTATAAATCAGGTAAAGCAATAAAAAATGCTGAACTAAAAGCGCTTCAATCTCAAATCAATCCTCACTTTTTATATAATACCTTAGATATGATAAATTGGATGGCTTATAAAAATATGAATTCTGAAATAAGTTCAGCTGTAAAAAAATTAGCTAAATTTTATAAACTATCTTTAAATAAAGGTAAAGATGTAATTTCAATAGACGATGAAGTAAACCATGTTTCTTTATACACAGAAATTCAAAATATGAGATATAGTAATAGAATTTCTCTAGAAATAGACATTAATGATTTCATTAGGAATTGTAAGATTCCTAAAATTACCTTGCAGCCAATTGTTGAAAATTCTATAACTCATGGGATCTTTGCAAAAGGTGATGTAGAAGGTAAAATACTTATTACAGGTTCTATAGATAACAATAACATTTATTTAAAAATTTCTGATGATGGCATTGGAATTAAAGAAAGCGAATTACCTTTTATTTTATCAGCAAAAAAGGTAAAATCTAATAGTACAAGTTCCAAAGGAAGTGGCTATGGAATTAGAAATATAAATGAACGTTTAAAACTTTATTATGGAGATGATTATGGTCTTTCCTTTATCAGCATTTATGAAAAAGGAACTACCGTTACTATTAAAATACCTATAATAGAGGATGAAGTCTAAAATAGATAAATTTATGACTTTTGTTCCTCACGAAAGGAATCGATACTATTTATGAAAAAAGAATTTTATGATAAACCCCTTTACACAATATCAAATTATGTTATTGCCTTTTTTTTAAGCACTATCTACTTAACTATTTGTAATATATTGCTTATATTATTTTTTATTTTTACTACAATATCTCCGGATAAATTTAATTTATTTCTTTGCTTTATCTGTTTAATACCTTTAGGACCTTCTTTAGGTGCATTGTATTCTACTACAGGGAAAGTAATTCGTGAAAAAGATATATTTTTTTCTTCATACTTTTGGAACACCTATAAGAAAAATTTTGTATCTAATTTGAAATTTTGGTTAGTTGAACTTATTGCTATAACTGTATTATTCATTGATTTCCAATATTTCTATTTGCACACACCTGGAAATGGAATGTATATAATTTTTGTTTTACTTATAATATTATTGTTAGTCATAGGATTTTATGCTTTTGCTATAAATTCTAGATTTGAACTTAAATTAAAAGATTTATTAGTATTATCACTATACTACATGATAAAAAAGTTACCAGTAACCATATTAAAAATTGCTGTTATTGTTTTAGGATATTATATATTAAAGAATGTTTCAATTGTATTTCTAAGTTTTATACCTACAATAGCTTGTATCATCTTTTTTTATTATGATAAAGTTATATTTGCAGAATTAGAAACTAAATTTTTATCATCTAATAACGATGATGTAGACGAAATTAAGTAGTACAATTATTTATAAAATTCAACTAAAATTATCTATTATAAAAGGTGATATCTCAAAATACTTATTAAAAATTGAGATATCACCTTTAATTTATAAATATATCTATGTTGCAATTTAAATATTATATTTCTAGTAATTAATTTTCAAGAAATTTTTATTAACTTTGCTCATTTAAATATTTTACTTTTTTTAAATAATCAAAATATTTCATTTAACTATCTACATGGTTTTTCCAAATTAAGAAGTATCTCCTTTATCTCTATACCACCTGCATAGCCAACCAGCTTTCCATTAGCACCAATCACTCTATGGCATGGAATTACAATCATAATTGGATTTTTGTTATTAGCCATACCAACAGCTCTTGATGCTTTTTCATTTCCAATTACCTTTGCAATTTCACCATAACTTTTTGTTTCTCCAAATGGAATTTCTTTTAAGGCACTCCATACTTTCTTTTGAAATTCAGTTCCTTCTGGCGCTAAAGGTAAATCAAATAAGTTACGTTTTCCTTCAAAATATTCATTAAGCTGCTTTATGGCTTCTTTTAATAATAATGTTTCTTTTTTTTCTATAACCTCTTCTATATCTTTATGAGCAAAATTTATTTTAGTAATTGCATCACCATTTTCTTCTATCTCTAGTCTTCCAATCTTAGTGTCATAATAAAATACATTTTTCATTTTTACCTCCTAAGATTTATTCTTCTTATTAGTTTCGTGTAATAAAATTATATAATGCTCCTATAAGATTAGAATCATTTCTAAATTCACATCTAACTACATTAGGCTTTGGTACATAAAATTCGAAAGTTTTATGATACTTATCTACATTTTTTTGAATATATTCTATTAATATATCCTGACTGCTTATTCCTCCACCAATTGCTACTACTTCTGAATCTAAAACACATTGCAAATTAAATATTTGAATAGCTAATTTATATGTGAAATCATCTAATACTTTGAGAATATCTTCATCACCATTATTAGCATATTCAAATACTTTATATCCATCTACTTCTTCTGGAATCAAGTTTTTAACCTTTGCTACAGCACCTATTAAAGCACTTGAGCCATTTATAAATCCCCAACAATCTTTCGTATCATTAACATTAGTTGCTATAAAACTAAATTCACCAGCAAAAAAGTTTTTTCCTTTATGAATTTTTTTATTTTTTACAATTCCACCGCCTATACCTGTTCCAAGTACAATAACTATACCATCTTCATATTCCTTTAAACTGCCTTTCCATACTTCTGCGAGAGCTGCACATTTACCATCATTTTCTATTGTTATTTTAGTCGGACATCTTTCTTGTAGAATTTTTACAATGTCTTTTCCATTATTATAAATCAATGAGCCACCAGTGTGGGCATAACCCTTATCACTATCTAAAACACCTGGCATGCTTATAGCCATTCCTTTTATATCATCTTTATATATATCGTATATTTCTCCAACTGCTTCTATAAAATTTTTAATATTATCAAGTGGAGTTGGTTTCTTTCCTTTATCTACGAAGTCTAACTCTTCTGTCATAAGTGCATACTTAATTGCACTTCCTCCAATGTCTAAAACTAAATATTTCATTTTACACCTCTTATGTCATATTCAAAATTATATTAATATACTGCAAATTTCATTCTTCATTAAAATTAAATTAATGTGAAGATTTCAATGAAAACTGCTTTCATAATATATTTTAATTAACTGTTTTTACTTTTCTTAATTTTAGGCACAATCAAAAAAATAACAAGTCTATCTGCCAGCCTATTTTCTTTCATGTACCTTATAGTAATTCTTCTTTTTTAATATATGGATTAAAATATCTATTCTTTTTAATAGTAGCTTTTCCAATATTTATTGACTCTTTTGGACATATATTTATGCAAGCCATACAATCTGTACACTTACCATTCCATTTAGGTCTGTTATTTTCAATTGAAATATTATCAACTGGACAAACTTTTTCGCACATTCTGCATCCAATACATTTATCATTTACGTTGAAATTCTTATCTTTATTCTTATAATAATCCTTCCAAAGTATATATCCTAAATTCCCAATTCCACTTTTAAATGATTTTGATTTTATCTCTTTTTTCTTTAGAGACTCTATAAATTCTAATATTTTACCTTCATTTTCTTTTATGACATCTTTAGCTCTTTTTTCTGTTGGATTCTTTCCCATTCTCGTATAATTGGAGATATACTTAACAGTTAAATAATTATTTATTTTATTAGTTAATAACTTATTTATTTGACTAAAGCTATTATCTGCACCTCCACCACCAGTAACTCCAATTGCAAAAATATATGCGTTATTTTTTATTTTTAGCTTTGAAATAAATTCATCCGCTACAATTGGCAAACCTCCACAATGGATAGGATATATAAATCCAATCATATCTGTAGTAATATTAAATTCATTTTCTTTTAATGCTTTACTAATAGAAATTAATTCACAATCGTCAAAGTGCTCTTTTATTATTTTAGAAACATACAATGAATTACCTGTTGCTGAATTATAAAATATCTTCATTTTCTATCCCCTATTACAATTCTATTTTAATTTATTTTTTGATTATTCCTTGCACACTATTATATATTAAAGATGCATAGAACTTAATCAAATTTCTATTTTATTTATTACTAAGTTCAATAAATTCCTTTATATCCTCTTCAACTGTCTTTAAAGAATTTCTCCAAAATTCCTTATTATTTATATCTATTCCCATAACCTTTGCTACATCTGCTATTTTATTTTTCCCTGTAATTGAAAGCAGCTTCTCATAATCTTTAGCAAAATCCTGACCTTTCCTTAGATATTCAGCATATAGTCCCTTTGCAAACAACAATCCAAATGCATATGGGAAATTGTAATAATTATAATCTGCATCGTAGTAATGTGGTTTCCAAGTCCACATATATGGATGTAAAAATTCTGGATCTAACCCATCTCCATAAGCTTCTCTTTGAGCCTTTAACATAAGTTCTTTTATTTCCTCAACGCTTAAAGCACTTTCTTCTCTTGCTTCAAAAAATGACTTTTCAAATAAAAATCTAGAATATATATCAACAATTACTTGAGTACAATCACTAATTTCAGTTTCAAGAATAGCTAGAGCTTCCTCCTTAGTTGCTTCTTTTATTGCAGCCTTTTTTATTATTGTTTCACAAAAAGTAGATGCCGTTTCTGCTATTGGCATTGGATAGTCTGAATTTAATATAGTCTCCTCATTTAAACATTCTCCATGAAAACCATGACCTAATTCATGAGCAAGTGTCACTACATCCCCAAAGTTTTCTCCATAATTTAATAATATTCTACTTTCCCCAATAAAATGTAAGTTTTCGCAAAAAGCTCCGCCTACCTTTCCTTCTCTAGGCATAACATCTATCCAATTATTATTTATAGCCTTACTCGCGAAATCTCCTAAATGATCACTAAATGTTCTAAAATTCTTTTCTACAAACTTAGTACCTTCTTCATAAGAAAATTTCATACTAGCTTCACAAACAGGTGCATATAAATCATAAAATGGTAATCCATTTTTATGACCTAACAATTCCCCTTTTCTTTTTAAATACCTTCTAAATGCTGGAAGGCTTTCTTTCATAGCTGAAAACATTGCCTCTAAAGCTTCTTCATTCATTCTTGAATCTATAAGCGTTTTCTCTAAAACTGATTTATATCCTCTAAAATCACAAACTGTTAAAACTTCGCCTTTTATAGCATTTAAAGCTGCTGCTACTCCATCTTCCACTTTTTTATAAGCTTTTATTTCTGACTCATAAGCTTTTTTTCTTACCTTTACATCCTTATCATAAGCCATATTTAAAACTACAGTTAATGGTACTTCTTTTATTTCATTACCTTCTTCGATTTCTACCTTTAATGTTGAAATTAAATTATCCTTAAGCTTAATCCATGCATTTGATCCTGTATTTTTCATATTAGCTACTATATTTTCTTCTTTATCACTAAGCAAATATTTGCTTTGTTCAATAACAGTGTTTATTATAAACTCATGTTCCTTAAGCAATTCAGATTTATTTATGATACTATCTATGTTTTCTATACCACTAATATATTTTTCAAGTTTCGCAGAGCTCTCTACTAAATTAGTTAATTTCTTTTCTAAAATATCTGAATACTTTAATGCTTCTTTATCTTTTGTATTTACACTTAAGCTAAGATTTATAAAAATATTTAATTTATTTGATAATTCTGTTATTGTTGTAAATTTACTTATGTAGTCTTCTAATTTTTTAACTAAATTCTCTTTATCTTTAATTATTTCTACTGCCCATATATTAATATCTTCTATAACTTCAGTAAGCTTATCTAAATCTGCCTTAAATTCCTCACTATTAAATCCTTGATATATTTCTTTTAAACTCCAATTTAATTCCATGCTAATTCCTCCTAAAATTCTTTTCAATATTTTCTATTTTCGAATATTATTTTATTAGTTATTAAATTGTTTTCCATTATTAATTATACTGCATAGTGAAAGTTTTTTCACACACTCTTTTTATAATAATTGGTAAAAAATAAAACTAATAGGATAAACTATTATGTGAGAGTTTATCCATTAGTTTTCAATTTAATTCGTTTAGTTTTTTAGTTAGCTAAATAGCATATGCATTTAGCATTTCCAGCATTTGGTAAAATTTTTGTATCTTCACCTTCAATTATAAATTCTCCACCTTGAACTTCATTTATGTTTAATAAATTTTTTAATACTAAATTCCACTCTCCATCTGTTCCAGTAGATTCAATTATAATTTCATTCTCTTTTTTCAAGACTTCTACATTAAGAGTTATATTTCCCTTCATATCTATAATTGTAGTATTTACTTTTTCATTATCTTTTAATTCATATGCCAATATTGATGCATTATTTCTATAATCATAATCTGGTTTTGAATTTTCATATCCGATAGCAATAAGACTATTTTCCTTTATCATCATAGGTACACTTAAATAATTATGTGTTTCCTTAATCCATCTGCCACCCTCATACTTCTTTCCACTTATGAAATTTGTCCAAATTCCTTGTGGTAAATAATAATTAGCTTCTCCATCTTCATTGAAAATAGGTGCAACTAAAATTGAATCCCCAAGCATATATTGTTTATCTAAGTAACTACAAGCTGGATCCTCTTGAAATTCTAATACCATAGCTCTCATAACTGGAATTCCTAGTTTTGATGCATTACTAGATATATTATACAAGTATGGCATTATACTACATTTTAGCTTAGTAAATAATCTAACCACATCACATGCTTCCTCGTCATATAACCATGGTACTCTGTATGAACTGCTTCCATGTAATCTGCTATGAGATGATAATAACCCAAATGCTACCCATCTCTTATAAACATCTGCTGTTGCTGTACTTTCAAAACCGCCTATGTCATGGCTCCAAAATCCAAAACCAGACATACAAAGTGATAATCCACCTCTTAAACTTTCTCCCATTGATTCATAATTGGCTTCACAATCTCCACCCCAATGCACTGGGAATTGTTGTCCCCCTGCAGTTGCCGATCTTGCAAATAAAACTGCTTCATCCTCTCCTATATTTTCTTTAATAGTGTCAAATACTACTTTATTATATATTTGAGTATAGTAGTTATGCATCTTATATGAATCTGATCCATCAAAATAAGCTACCTCTGTTGGTATACGTTCGCCAAAATCAGTCTTAAAACAATCTACTCCCATATCAATTAATTCTTTAAGTTTACTTGAATACCATTTGCATGCATCTGGATTTGTGAAATCTACAATTCCCATAGCAGGCTGCCACATATCCCATTGCCAAACATCCCCATTAGGTTTCTTTAACAAATATCCATTTTCCATGCCTTCCTCAAATAGTCTTGACTCTTGGCCAATATAAGGATTAATCCAAACACATATTTTTAAACCTTTTTCTTTTAATCTCTTTAACATTCCTTTAGGATCTGGAAATACTCGCGTGTCCCATTCGAAATTACACCAATTGAAATCCTTCATCCAAAAACAATCAAAGTGGAATACCCTAAGTGGAATATCTCTTTCTGCCATTCCATCTACAAATCCAGTTACAGTATTTTCATCATAATTTGTAGTAAAAGATGTTGTTAGCCATAATCCAAATGACCATGCTGGTGGCAATGCTGGTTTTCCAGTTAAGCTTGTATAATTTTCAACAACTTCTTTCATCGATTCACCACCAATTATGAAGTAATCTAAATATTCTCCTTGCACACTAAATTGAACTTTACTAACTTTTTCTGACCCAATTTCAAAAGATACTTTTTCTGGATGATTTACAAATACACCATATCCTTTATTAGTCATATAAAAAGGAATGTTTTTATATGACTGTTCAGTACTTGTCCCTCCATCTTCATTCCATATGTCAATACTTTGACCATTCTTTACAAGAGGTGTAAATCTTTCTCCTAGCCCATAGACTAATTCACCTACAGATAATTGCAATTGTTCTCTTATAAAAACATCATCGTCTGAAACATGCATAAAAGTTCTTTCTTCTGATTCTTTAACATATGCTAAACTTTTAAACATACTCGAAGTTAATTTTTTATCACCTTTATAAAAACTCATTTCCCATAAATTTTTATCTAATATCATTTTAGTATTTCCTGATTTAAATAAAATTGAATCTTCATTTTCTTCAATTAGTGGCTTAACATTTTTATCTTCATAAATTTCAAAACTAGGTCCTTTATTTTGTTTTCCCATATAATGATATACTCTAACTCTTATTATATTTTCCATTGGTGATGAAATTCTATATGTTATAACTGATCCTCCAAGAGTGTCACCTCTGGTATTTATTTTATTACAAGGTGCATATATTGTTAAAACCTCTTCTTCTATTTTAGTGCTATAAACTTCTTGAGGACTAAATATTTGGTATCCTGACTTATTCAGCCAACATCCATTGCTAAATTTCATTATGAACACGCTCCTATTCACTTTTATATTTTAATTTTATACTCAAAATTTTTTACTATTTCATCTGTAATATTTAATGTTTTTATATTATTCTAATTATTTTAACTTTTACCATAAGTCATAAAATCCCTAGATTGCAAACCTGATAATCAATATAAAGAAATATATGTTGTAATTTTAATTTTTCAATACAATTAAGTCATTATAACTAATTTTAATGAAGATTACTTTTTGCAATATATATCAAAATCATCTTGGCATGCTGCTATTTTTTTGATGCTGAGCATCGTAATAAATGCTATTCAAAGAGTAATACAAATATCTAATATTTGAATGCTATTAGCCTTTAACAGATCCTGCTGCAACTCCTCCAACAATATACTTTTGCCCTAATATAAATACAACCAATACAGGAAGTAAGGTCAACATTATATCAGCACTAACTAAATTCCATGAATTTTCATATGCTCCAAAGAAATTATAAACAGCTAAAGTCATTGGCCATTTTGCTGAATTATTTAAATAGTAAAGTGGCATTGTAAAGTCATTCCACACAGCCATAAAATTCAAAACAAATAACGTTGCAATAATTGGTTTTAATAACGGTAAAATTATTTTAACAAACAATTTTACTGGTCCACAGCCATCTATAACTGCAGCTTCATCAATTTCTCTAGGAATTGTTGAAATAAAACCATAAGATAAGAACAAACTAAGTGGAATGTTAATTGCCGCATAAATCAGAATAATACCAATTCTAGTATTCACAAGATGTAATGCTTTCAATACTTCCATTAATGCAACATTATTGATTGGTATAGCTATCCCAGAAATTATAAAATAATAGATAATATTATTAATTCCTTTTCGATTCCTTGCTATAACAAAAGCTGCTGCTGCTACTACAGTTGTAATAATTAAAACACTACAGGTAGCATACAAAAGACTATTAAAAAAGGATGAAACTAATTTTCCTTGTTCAATTACTGTTTTATAATTTGCAAATATCCATTCCTTTGGAAGAGATAAAGACATTTTATTTGATTCGCCTTGAGTCTTGAAAGAATTAAGGAATAATACTACCAGAGGTATTAAAACAATTAAGCTTGTCAATAGTGCTACAATATTTACTGTTATAGTTCCAACAAGTTTTTTCAAACTACTCATTACATTTCAACCTCCTTATTTTCCATAGATTTTATAATGAAATAAAGTAAGAACAATAAAACAAAGAATAAAATGCTAGATAAAGTAGTACCCATTGCATAGTTTCCTTTAGAGAATTCCTTGTAAACTGCAGTATTAATTACTCCAGTTGCATTACCTGGTCCACCATTAGTTAATGAATAAATCATATCAAATACTCTAAAGCCATATGTTACATTTAATATTGTTACATTTATAATAATTGGTTTTAATAATGGTAGTGTTATTAAACGAAACTTCTCCCAAAAATTAGCGCCATCAATATTTGCTGCTTCATAATAATCTGGAGAAATAGACATTAAACCAGCAATAATAACAACCATTATATATCCCATACCTTTCCAAGTATCTACTGACATAACAGTAGGAAATACCCACTTTAAATCTGTCAGCCAATTCATTGCTAAAAAATCTAATCCAATAGAATTAAGGAACCCATTTAAAAATCCTGTTTGCGGATGTAACATACTTTTAAAAACAAGACCAACTACTAAATAAGACATTACTTGTGGAGAAAAAATAATCATTCTATGAAAGTTTTTTAATTTAATCACTTTTTGTGTTAATAATAATGCTAGAATTAGACCTACAATAGTCTTCATAATTGTTGTAATTGTTGTAAATACAACAGTATTCCATATATACATTCGATATTCTGGTTTTCCTTGAAATACTTCTAGATAATTTTTTATTCCGATAAAATTAATTTGATCAGTAAAATTGTTCCAATCAGTAAAAGAATATAATATACCAATAATTCCAGGTAAAAAGCAAAGCAAGAAGAATATAATTAATGCACCACTTGTAAAATACCACGGATATAATTTATTTCTGTCCATTCTTAAATCCCTCCATTTTAATAAAATAAGGTTTCTAGAATGAGAAACCTTATTTATATCTACATGATTTTTATTTATTCCAATCTGGATCTTTTTGTAATTTAGCTTGTTCTGTTCTTCTGTTCATAATTGTTTTTAAAACATCTTGTGGAGTTGATGAACCAGTATACATAGCTTCTAAATCTTTACCAATGTCCATCCATTGACTATCAATATATTTAACACCAGCTTGCATAACCATTCCCTTTTGCATCGAATCTATATATGCTTGGTCTTCTTTTGAATACTTTGATTGAATTTCTGGCCAGCAGATTTCTGATAATCCTGGTTGTCCATCTAAACGTTTCTTTAAGTTTTCAGGTTTTGCTAAAAATTCAAAGAACTTTAATGCTTCTGCTGAATGTTTACCATTTTTATTAATGAAATATGCATTACTTGCTGGATTTACTCCAATTGCTTGATTATCTCCCCAAGGCATTACAAATATCCCTAATTTATTAGTATCAAAATCTGGGAAGTCCCCTTTTACTTCATTTCTCCATGCAGCTTCTGATATAAACATTGCTGCTTTCTCCTTTGCCATTGCTTCTTTTGCATTTTCTACAGAATTACTTAAATAACTATCTCCATAGAATCCTAAAGTAGCAAATTCTTTTAATTGACTAATAATAGTTCCTAATTTAGGTACAGAATCTAAATCAATTTCATTTTTATTAAGTTTATTATATAAATCTGGATGTTTTTGTTGATACATAGCTCCTGTTTCAAATAAAGGAAGTACTTGATGCCATCCATTTTGAGTTCCTTCAAAAATTGGAGTCACTCCAGAATCTTTAATTTTTTGACATACATTTTTGAATTCTTCATAAGTAGTAGGAACTTTTAATCCTAATTTTTGAAAAATTTCTTTATTGTATATATAGAAATACATTTTCTTTCCAGGAAAAGTAATACCATAAACCTTATCCTTGTAAGAAATTGATGGAATAACATTAGGATCCATTCGTTTTACCCATTCTTCTTTTGATACATCTAGTACATATTTTTCTGGATTTACCCTTGTTACTAGATTTAAAGGATCAGCATCTGCACAGAATATGTCAGGGGCTTCACCTGAGTCTAATTTCACTTTCAATAAATCACGCCATTGAGCATCAGGTGATATTTGAAAATCAATTTTAATTCCTGTTTCAGTTTCAAACTGCTTTGCTAATTCTTGTACAACACCAGATGTTGGAAGGCCAGATTGATGTGATCCAAAAGTCAATGTAACCTTTTCCCCGCTTGAAGACTTTGAATCATTTGAAGTGCTGCTAGAGTTTCCTGTGCATCCTACAAGTACACCTCCTGCCATAACCGTAACACATAGTGCACTTAACAATTTTATTAAACGTTTTCTCATAAATGTATACCTCCACCTTTTATAATATTGAATATATTTTATTTATGTCTATTCAAAAAATAATAAGTAAACTTTATTATTAATTTAACTCATTACTCCTTTCATGCACTTAATGATATGCTTTACATTAAGCACATATTTATAATAACATTCACTCACTTTATTAAACATAGACAAAATAGAACTTCCTTTTGCACTTTTTTGAACAGTAGTATATAATACTTTTGGAAAGGGGCATTATTAATGAATCGAAGATTTTATTATTCACAAAAAGTATATTTATTTTTTGCTTATGGACTTCTAGTTACTATCTTGTTATTCTTATTTTTTATCTGCTTCTATTCTTTTTACAGTAAAAATATTTACAAGGATGCAACAACAAAAACAGAAACCCTTTGTGCTTCTGTTCATAAATCAGTATCTACAGAATTAAAAAATATGTCAACTATATCTATGAATATTGTATATTCCAATGCAATTAAAAAAAATTTCACCAGCTTTGCAAAAAATAATACTGAGAAAATTGAACCAGATAAATTTTTTCCATATAGAGAAAACGTTTTAGCAATATATGATATCATTACAGCAATTATAGGTCCATTTCAATCTGCATCTCAAGTCAATCTCTATACCTTAAATGGAACCTGTATTGGCTCTGGATATTTCCAAGGTGTTACAAATGTTAATTTGCAGAATATCCCATGGTATAGTTCAACTATTGAAAAAAATGGTACTAAAAATATTTCAATAACTACAAATAACTTTTTGAATATTCCTAAAAAGAGTAAGAATATAGCAGGAGATAATTTTCTTTCATTAACTCGTGTATTTTTTAATAGCAGCAATGAACCTGAAGGCATTGTAGAAGTATTGCAAGATTATGATGTGATCTTTTCTTTAATTTCAGAATTAAAACAGAAAAATCCTTCAACTTCATTTTACATATACAATGAAAAAAATGAATTAATTTACCCATATACATCTCAATCAACTACTAATACAAACTATATGGATATTATTAAAAATAACATTTTAGTACCTTCTGTTGGGTATTTTATTGATATTGACAATAAAGAAAGTGTTCTTATGTCATATCAAAAAATTGATTCCTATAACTGGACAATTGTTACTAGTGAACCAAAAGATGTTGTCTTTAAATCTTTAAATTCTTTTAAAGAAGTATTTGTTGTTATTATTGTTATCTCAATTTTTTTTACTTTGCTTTTATGTTTTATTATATCAAGTCGTTTAACCTATCCATTAAGTAAGTTAACAAGAGCAACAAAAAAAGTAACAATCAATAGAGTGTTAAATGAAAACGAAACCATATTAACTTCTATTAATAGCAATGTACTTGAAATTTCTGAATTATATCAATCATTTTTAGATATGTATGCTAAATTAAAGGATTCTTCTCACGAAATATTATTACTAAAATCAGAAGAAACTAGAGCAAAATTACAAGCAACTCAATCACTGGTAAATCCACACTTTTTATATAATAATTTAACTAATATAAGCATTATGGCAGAAGAAAATATGAATGAAGATATTATAAAAATATGCCATGCCTTATGTGATTATTTTAGATATATCACGACGAATGATGAAACAGCTGTTCCTCTTTTTCAAGAAATTTTATATACAGAAAAATACATTGAATGTATGAAAATGAGGTATGGAAAAGATTTTGTTTATCATTCTAATATTGAAGAATCAACAAAAAACATTTTAATTCCAAAACTAATAGTACAGCCTATTGTGGAAAATGCCTTTAAATATGGATTTAGCTCCTCTCCTCCATGGAACTTAAAAATTATTTCTAAAATCGAAGATGAAAAATGGCTAATTAGCATTGAAGATAATGGAGGTTGTCTTAGTGACATAAATAAAAATAAACTTTTATCCTGCTTCCATAATATCAATAGAAATGAAGAGTTAAAAAACTTAAAAATTGGTGGAATGGGACTTAGAAATGTATATTTAAGATTACACCTTTTATATGATCAACATGCTATTTTTAGAATTGATAATACTCAAGAAGGTAAAACAATCTTTACAATTGGTGGTCCAATTTATTTAGATAAGGAGGAATTTTATGAACAGTACACACAAATATAACTATATTGTTGCAGAAGATGAACACTTAATTAGACAAAATATAATAAAAAAAATCGATTCCTTACACCTTCCCTTTGAATTAGTTGGTGAAGCTAGTAATGGGCAAAATGCAATTTCTCTTGTTGATGAGCTATATCCATCATTAATAATTACAGATATTAAAATGCCACAGTCTGATGGCTTAGAACTTATTAAATATATTCATCAAAATCATCCACATATAAAAACTATGATTTTAAGTGGATATAATGATTTTACATATGCCCAATCCGCATTAAAATATGGCGCTAAAGATTTTCTTTTAAAGCCAATTAAGATTGAAGAGCTTAATGCAGCTCTTCAAAATATTCTTGTTCTTCTTGACTCAGAAAATAAGGAAATATCTTCATTCTCAATTGACCCTCATAGTCTGAAACCAGAAGATTTAAGTAAATTAATGGAGAATTATTTACGTAGTAATTATTCCTCACTTACTTCTTTAACTAAAATTTCTGATAAATTTGGATTTACTAATGAATATTTAAGCAAAATATTCAAAAAATATATTGGTGAAACTCCAGTTAAATATATTACAAAAATTCGTATTAACGAAGCCAAACTACTCTTAATTAATCAACCTGACTTAGAAATTCAAAAAGTTGGAGAATTGGTTGGTTATAGAGATGCCTTTTATTTCAGCCGTGTATTTAAATCCAATGTAGGAATTTATCCTAGTGACTATCGAATAAAAAATTTAACCTCACATTGATTTCACTCTTTTTTACTATGTGAAAGGTGAATCTAAACAAATTAATTAATATTATAGTTAATTCGAGTAAAATTTAAATTTATGACCTATATACATCGCAATAAACTCTTTCGTAATAAAAAATAAAACAAGAAGTTAAACTACTATAATAAGTGTTTAACTTCTTGTTTTGGTTAATTATCAATTTTATTTCAATTTATTTAGGATTTTTATATATTATTCAAATTAAGTCATCATTTAAACATTAATTAATCAGTGTCTAATTATTTTTTATCAAACTTATTTTTAATCTTCAAATGCTTGTGATAAATCATAGATTATATCATCAATATGTTCTGTTCCAATTGAAAGACGTATTGTATTTGGTTTAATTCCTGATTCTTTTAATTCAGTTTCATTCATCTGTGAATGAGTTGTACTTGCTGGATGTATTACTAAAGATTTAACATCTGCAACATTTGCAAGTAAAGAGAATATTTCTAATTTATCAATAAAATCTTGCGCTTCTTTTGTTCCACCTTTAATTTCAAAAGTGAAAATAGAACCTGCACCTTTGGGAAAATACTTTTTATATAATTCATTATCAGGACTATCTGGTAATGATGGATGGTTAACACTTTCAACCTTTGGATGATTTTTTAAGAATTCTATTACTTTTATAGCATTTTCAACATGACGTTCAACTCTAAGAGAAAGAGTTTCTAAACCTTGTAATAATATAAATGCATTAAAGGGACTAATACTTGCACCAGTATCTCTTAATATAATTGCACGAATTCTAGTTACATATGCTGCTGCACCAACTGCTTCTGCAAATTTAATTCCATGATAGCTTGGATCTGCTTCTGTTAATTGTGGGAATTTTCCTGAATCTATCCAATCAAATTTCCCTGAATCTACAATTACACCACCTAATGATGTTCCATGTCCACCTATAAATTTAGTAGCTGAATGAACAACTATATCTGCACCGTGTTCAATTGGTCTGAAAAGATATGGTGTCCCAAATGTATTATCAACAATTAATGGGATTTTATGTTTATGTGCGATTTCTGCGAGTGCATCAACATCTAAGATATTTGAATTAGGATTTCCTAATGATTCTATAAAAATTGCTTTTGTATTTTCTTGAATTGCATTTTCAAAATTTGATAAATCATCTGGATCTACAAAAGTTGTTGTTACACCATTTGTAGGGAATGTATGAGCCAATAAATTATAAGATCCTCCATATATAGTTTTTTCTGCAACTATATGATCTCCAGCACGAGTAATATTTTGTAATACATATGTTACTGCCGCTGCCCCTGATGCTACTGCAAGTGCTGCTACCCCGCCTTCTAAAGCTGCAACACGTTTTTCAAAAACATCTTGTGTAGAATTTGTTAAACGTCCATATATATTTCCTGCATCCGCTAATCCAAATCTTGCTGCTGCATGTGCTGAATTTCTAAATACATATGAAGTTGTTTGATATATCGGTACTGCTCTTGCGTCTGTTGCTGGATCTGGGCTTTCTTGTCCCACATGTAATTGTAATGTTTCAAATTTTAATTTTCTTTCATTGTTACTCATAATTTTTGCCCCCATTTTATCTTTAATTTTTTTATTCACGCTAATCATATATATATGATAGATTTACTATGGTTTGATATTACTATTTTTTCTATTAGTTGTCAACACTAAATATTCATATTGATTGTTTTTTTATGTTTTAAATCTATATTTCATAAAAATAAGCCTGTTTTAATAATATTTTTATTATTAAAACAAACTTAGATTGATAAAATAATATATTGACCATCTATGTTATTAACAATTTTATTGAATAAAAATTGCTAACTTTTTTCAAATAATAATAATATGCAATCAGCATTTAACTTCAGATACTATATTCATTTATTCGCTTCAGCTTTTAATTATGAAATATATCCAAATAACTAACTTCTAATTTTATTCATTAAAATATACTAGCTCACCATTAAAGTATGTCTGACCAATATTAATATCATGTATATCTAATGGTTCCATTTCAAATATATTTTTATCTAATACTATAAAATCCGCCTTTTTCCCACTCTCCAAACTTCCTATTTCTTTTTCTTTCCCTAATATATATGCAGAATTTATAGTAAACATTTTAATTGCTTCTACTACAGATATTCTTTCACTAGGATTTAATCTATATCGATTATCCTTTAAATCTACCCTTTCAGGATATCCTGATGGAATAAAATCATATAAATTACGTATTACAGCACATTCAATAGCATTTAATGGATTACTTACTTCTGAAGTTTCCTGATCAAATCCTCCTGCTGTAACAATGTCTTCATCAATTAGTGATTTAACTGGATATTCTCTATGTGCCCTTTCTTCACCTATAGCGATTACTTCATTTTCTCCGCAACTTATATTTTTATAAAGCCAAAAAGGTTTTATTATTGCATTTATATCTAATAATTTCATCATTTTCATATAATATTTAGTTATCAAATTTATACTTATTAGAGAATTTCTATAGCCATGTTTTTCATTATTGTTATTAGAATATTCTATACCATCAATAGCAAGCTTACAAGCAAAGTCTCCTGCTGCATGAATGCTGACATTAAAATCTAATCTATTTGCCATTTCTATTGCCTCTTTAAATTCAAGCATCTCCCACATAAATAACCCATTTTTATTGTTTAATTTTTTTTCATCTTCATAAGATTTAAATAAATAGGCAGTTTCCATACCTATAGTCCCATCTGCATAAAATTTTGCTACTGATATATTAAATAAATCAGTTTCATATATTATTTTATTTCTTTTCAATTGATGTATTTGTTCACATATAGTTTGTTTACATATTTCATATGGCATAACTGTAACACCATAAGTTATTTTTAATTTTAGCTTATTAGTTATTTCTAGCCTTCTATAAAGCTCCAATGGCATTTTTGATTTTTGTTCATCAATTAAACCTATAGATGTTACTCCATAAGAATGTAATATGTTTTGATATTTTATAAATCTACCTAAGTGTTCCTTCTCACTATAATTTTCAAATTTATCTATGTTAATCAAACTTGTAGCATTTTCTTTTAATGTCCCCCATAATTCACCCTCTTCATCTAATTCTATTTTTCCACCAACAGGATTTTTTGTATGTTTAGTTATTTTAAAGTATTCAAATGCCTTATTATTTAGCCATAATGTATGATTATCAAAAGATTTCAGTACTATTGGCTTTTCAGTTTTTATCTTTTCAAGCCACTTTTTATGCGGTCCCTTAAATACCTCTATATATCTATTGAGATCATCTTCTCCGCCTTCAAAATTTGAACTTTTCCAGCCTAAACCATAAATTATTTCTTCTTCTTGATGAGAATCAACATAACTTTGAATCAATTTTAAATACTGCCAAGGATTATTTTCATCAAATAAAGATAATCCATCCTTTTTAATCATCATTTTTTCTGGTATATAACTATGAGCATAAATAAAACCCGGTAATACTACCTTATATTTCAAATCAATTATTTCTGTTTTATCATTAGAATAACTTCTTATTTCTTCATTGCTGCCTAAAGCCACTATAGTTCCATTTTTAATAGCCATTGCTTCATAACTTCTATTTTTATCATCAATACTGTATATAATTCCATTAACAAAAAGTTTGTCACAATTACTTGAAGACTTTTCATTTAACTGCATTATTTCAGTTACACCCCTCTTATTTAACACTAAAATACATATCCACTCTATTATATTCATAACCCTAAAATTGTGTGATAATAATTTTTTGTTATATATAATAAATTTTCAAATTTATATTTAGATTTTTTATATTTCATTATTTAAAATATATAAGAATTCAGCTTTACAAATATTAAATATTGATGGATAATAATTAGTAATATACTTTATATGTAGGAGGTATCATATGGAAAATTCTATTTTAAAAGAAGGAATGAAAGCCCCATTGTTTACTTTAATGGGCTCTGATAAAAAAGTACATAGTTTAATTGATTATTTAAATAAAAAAGTAGTTTTGTACTTTTATCCCAAAGATAATACAGTTGCTTGCTCTCAAGAAGCTCAAGATTTTAAAAATTTCATGAATGAATTTAGTGAAAAAGGTGCAGTAATAATAGGTATAAGCAGAGATTCAATTAAATCTCATGATAAATTTATTGCTAAATATTCTTTACCTTTTCTTTTACTTTCTGATGAAGATGAAGTAGTTTGTAATCTGTATGGAGTACTAAAAGAAAAAACTATGTTTGGAAAGAAAGGTTTTGGAATTGAAAGAAGCACATTTGTAATAAATGAAGACGGGATCATTACTAATATTTATAGAAAAGTAAAAGTTCCGGGACATGTTGAAAATCTAGTTTGCTCATTATAATTTTGAGTACTTCATTAGAAATTATCTATAAAATAAAACCAAAAGATATGCATTTCTAATAGCCATATCCTTTGGTTTTTTATATAATATAGTTAAAGTGAATCATTAATAAATCATACGAATTAAAACTTTAAATATTATTATTTTCATAATGCGGTTAGTAATAATATTTATGAAAAATAATAATTTAATCTTAAATATATTTACAATAAAAAAAGATAGTTATAATAACTATCTTTTTTGTTTACCTCGCAACGTCCTACTCTGCCACACAGTCACCCGTGCAGTACCATCGGCGCTATAGACCTTAACTGTCCTGTTCGGAATGGGTAGGAGTGTTACCTCTATGCCATCATTACGAGATCCTTTGA
>Ga0209281_1000357_pt1 | contig 75457 bp, 67 predicted proteins | sample MedtruBG_FD_187514 | JGI IMG/M metagenome (GOLD analysis project Ga0209281, IMG submission 187514) | Root nodule microbial communities of legume samples collected from California, USA - Medicago truncatula BG (SPAdes) (version 2) | ecosystem: Host-associated > Plants > Roots > Nodule | place... | reverse complement strand
ATTAAATACATATAAAATGTTTAGTAAAAGACAACGCGAGATATTAGAAAATCTTGTTAAAACAAAAGAAATTTTCACATTTAATGATTTGCAGAAAGAACTTCAAGAAGATGCAGAAGCAAAAGAGCTATTACAAAAGATAAGATTGGTTGTAAATGGAGAATATGAAAAAGCAGGTGTATATAAGCCTGTATCTAACTCCAAACCTGCATCAACTAATAATATAGAAGAAATAGAATTGTGGATGTAAAAAGCTAATTGAACTCTATTAATTTAGGGTTCTTTTTAGTAGGGGAAAATATACCCCTCCCTATATATTTCTTAGGATTCGTTGAATAAAATTAAATTAAGTAAAACTATATTGAATGTGAATATTGGGATAGAATATGTCCAATAAATATGAATACATGAATAAGTGAAGTGATGATATGTTAACAGAACAACAAATAGAAACTATAGATTATGTAGTGCTTGGAACTATTACAATTAAAGAGATTTCAGACAAAGTTGGTATTAGTGACAGAGTAATTTATAAGTGGAAAAAGATTGATGAATTTAAGGCTGAATGGTGTAAGCGTTCACATGACTTTCAAACTGGAATAGTAGAACAAGCAACTAAAGATTTCAAATTATGGAATAGATAATTGGTTTCATCTTAATGATTACTGTGTATCTGATGTACTGTATGATGAGTTAAATACACTTTGCAGGCAATATAATAAATATGTAGCTATAAAAATTAAATGCAAGGTTAATTTAGCTAATTTATGGGATAAAACAATGCCTGGAATTACTAACTTATTAAGAAACAATGATTATATTGGGAAATACAAACTTAATTCATTTGTTAAAGAATATTGGCATTATGATAACATAACTAAAAAAAGTGAAAAACAGTTTATCCAAAATTATTTAAAATGGGCAAAAAGAGAAGGATATCATGCTAACGAAGCTAAAGCAAAGAGTATATATACATTGGCCAAAGAAAGTATAACAACTATTAGTTCTCAAATGAAATCTACAAAAATGTTAGTGATTGAAGCAACAGGAGTTTTTAAAGAAGTAGAAAAAACTATAAGAATGATATTGTTACAAATGCAAGAATTAGCAAAAAAGTTAGATGAGTATAATGTAGTTAGAGCAATGCCTGGAGTAGGAGATGTTTTAGCACCAAGATTAATAGGTTCTATTGGAGATATAAGAATATTCCATAATGGCAAAGCTCTAATAGCTTATGCAGGAATAGATGCACCACCATTTGAATTAGGCAATTTTAAAGGAACAAGGCAAAAGATATCAAAACGAGGATCTGCATATTTGAGAAAAACAGTATATGAAATAATGACTCCTTTAAATGCTATAAAACCGATAGAGGATTCAGTTGTATATGACTATATGTTAAAGAAAGAATCAGAAGGAAAAGCTAAAAAAGTAGCTAAAATAGCAGGATTGAATAAGTTCTTAAGGATTTATTATGCAAGAGTAAAGGAAGTATATAGCAAGGTTTGAAAATTAGTCTCTGTTAGACAATAATATGATATAGGCATATAAAAAACTTGTAAATAAATACAATTATAATATAATAATACATGATAGTAGTATATGACGAATTAATAAATGTTATTAGGAGGTAAGTATATGGATGTTTCACATATTGTTGAAAGAATTAATGATCTTTTTAATGTAACAAGTAAGGAAATCTATTCTAGTGAATCTGGGATTACATACAATGCAGATAAAAAAGTTAAAAAATTAGGATACTGTGTTAACCTAACGCTTGAAACTATAGAGGAAGCAAGAATTCATGGAGTTGATATGATGGTGACACACCACGATGCATGGAATGAAATATATGGGTTAAAAGAGGCATGTATAGAAAAACTAGCAGAATATGGTATAAGTCATTACTATAATCACTTGCCACTTGATGACTGTAACTTTGGAACAAATGATAGTTTATTAAAAAAATTGAATTTTGAAAATGTTAAAAGAACCCACGAATGGGAAGGGTTATATTTTGGTAGAATCGCAGAATATGATGAAGAAATTGAATTTAATGAATTAGTAAAAAATATTGAAAATCTACTTGAAGAACCAGTTAAATTTTGGCGGTTTAATGACAAAAAGGTGAAGCGAGTGGGCTTAGTCTGTGGTAATGGAGGGCCAACAACTTGCCTTAAGGAAGCAGTTGAAAATAAGTGTGATGTATACATTACAGGTGAATGTAATTTGTATACGATTCAATATGCTAAGTTTAAAGGGATAAATCTTATCATTGGGAGTCATACTTTCACAGAATTCTTTGGAATTCAAAGTTTAGCATTGAAATTGAATGAGAATAAAAAAGAACTTGAAGTAGTGAGACTTAATGAAGAGCATTATGAAGCGAATATAAAATAAGACATAATATTCTTTATTTGTGTATTAACAGATAGACTAACAGGATAAAAAATAAAAAATAATTTGCATAGAAAAGACCAAGATAAATTTTAATAAATTGATTGGTCTGTTTGTCATGCAAATTTTTATTAAAGGAAAAAGGTGAAAAAAACCTGCTAAAAAGTCTTGACTTTGCTTAGCAGGTTTTTATTCCACAAAAATCGAGGTGATTTAATAATGTATGGAGATAGCCAATATGGCATACTAGCATATTCAATAGATGCTCTAACGTCAGATGATGATATTAAGAAATATTTAGTGGACCTAAATCAATATGTTCCTACATATGTATACACAAAATATGCACAAGAGTTCCAAGAGGTTCAAACCCAATATGATGCACAATCATTGCAAGTTGGCTTGTTAAATTATCAAATTGAAGATTCAATAAAGCAAGCATTTATAGATACTTCAACTTGGGGATTAGACCTGTGGGAAGAGGAATATGGACTTGATACAAATAAATTATTATCCTATGAGGAAAGAAGAGAAATTATAAAAGCTAAAAAACGTGGTACAGGTACAACAACAATCGAAATGATTGAAACTACTGCAGAAGCCTTTAGCGGTGGAGAGTAAATGTAATACCTCACAATAAGGAGTATCGATTTACAATACACTTTATAGGAATTAAAGGTATCCTAAGGAATATGCAAGCATTTAAAGATATGCTAGAAACAATAAAGCCAGCACACTTGGCTTATGATTTTGCCTATACATATAACACATGGGGAATGGTTAAAGATTCGGGGTTAACTTGGGAAGATATAAAGAATTTAAATATAACATGGGAACAATTAAGAACTATGGACTTACCACAAAAAGGAGGGAACGGCAATGCTTAAAACAGCAAACTATGAACTTAACAAGCCAGAGTACAATAATGTAGCTGATATTGTACCAGCTGTAGACGAAAATATGGATATTCTAGATAGAGTAATAGGTGGATTAGCAACTAAAGTAGATAACTTAAACTTAGATGCTGCAAATGTAACATTCACAAGTTCAATTACCGCATTTAGTCAGCTAGGTAAAAACAAAGTAAATTTAGCTTTAGATTATCTTTTTCAACTTGCCAATAATGGAAAATAATACTGGGTAGACGTTGTTGGTTGGCCTTTGGCTATTACAGATACATTTGCTACCCTAAAAAGTAAAACGCAAACAATTAAAAATACTATAGCTGCTAATATAGTAAGTAAAGGTATAGCCGCTAATAATACAGATACTTTAACTAGTTTAGCAGATGCCATTAGTAGAATCAGCATAGAAGGCATGGGAGGCACTCGCATAAAAACAGGGATAGCGCCAGTATCTTTAAATACTTATAAAATTTCTATAGGTAATGATATTGACTTTGCTCCAAGGATTGTCTTTGGTTACGCTCTATATGCTAATAATACCCCAGGACCATTTTTTTACGCAGTATCCCCTAACATTCTAAATGGTACTAACGGAATGAATAGGTGTACCGCTCCAGATGGTAGTAGTGCAACTGTACTATGGGAATCTGTTGCGAATGGTATCTATGTATAAGGCGACCCTGCTGGTAGTTCACAAGATAACCAATACCCTACAGCTTATTGGATAGATATAAAATAAAAAATTGAAATAAGGAAGTGTAACATGAATGAAGAATTAATAAAGGACAAATTAGAAACTCATGAAAGAAGAATTAATAAACATGGTGAGATATTAGATAGATTAGAGCAGGATAATGCCAGTTTCAAAACAGAGTTAAAAAATTTATGTGACAATTTAAAATCATTAACTTCAGTAATGAAGTGGTTTATAGGAATCTGGGTAACAACGTTACTTAGGTTCTTTATTTATTCTATAGAAAATTTAATAAAATAAAAAAAGGTGGAATGTAAAATGTTAACTTTAGATTTAAAAGCAAGATTAAAAAATATGCACTGGTGGATTGGTTTTATTTCTACAATTATATTGATTAGCAAATATTTTGGATTTGATATTACTGATTATATAAGTAAGGATTGGCAAACTCTAGTTTGCTTAATATTTGGTTTACTTACTTTACTAGGGGTTACGATGGACACTTCAACAAAAGGTGTATCTGATGTTATAAATAATTCAGCAAATGAAAATAGTACAAGCAATAATATCAGCTTTCATATAGATCCTATAAATGATAAAGATATTGAAAAAATAACAAACCATTTATCACAATTAACAGGAGAACAGACTTCTTCAATGAATAAAACCAAAACAAGAAGTACCAGTAGAAAATTTAAATGCTAGTGCAAAAATCAATGTAGATGTTCCAGTAGAATAAGAAAGGTTGTGTTAATATGGAATGGAAATGGTGTCTAGTAGATGGAAATACAAATAATCTGTTAACTGGTTGGAAAAAAGTAAAGGATCAATGGTATTATCTTAATGCTAATGGCACAATAAAGGATAAAAATAAGTGGTACTACTTAAATGCAAATGGAGAAATGTCATGTGATTGTGTACAAACCATAGAAGATAAAGAATATAAATTTGACTCTAATGGAGCATTGATTGAAAGTATTGTATCAGATAAATGTATCGACTTTATTAAGTCGTGGGAGGCTTTTATTCAGAGCCATATATGATTGCGTAGGTGTAAAAACTCTTGGTTATGGAATGACTGGCGATGAAATAGAAGGCATTGAGAGTGTGACAGAAGAGCAAGCAACATGTATGCTGAAAGAGTGGATCAATAATAAATATGCTCCAGTAATTAAGACAGATTTAGACTCTAAGGGCGTGACATTAAATCAAAACGAATTTGATGCATTAGTAAGTTTTGCATATAATTGCGGTACTGGTGCTTTATTAAGCCAATCTACACTATATAAAAATGTAGTTACAGGAGTAAGCTATTCAGATACAATTATTTCTAATTTTCAAGCTTGGAGCAATGCAGGAGAACAAAGACTAGAAGGGCTTTATAGAAGAAGAACTAAGGAGGCAGCAATGTTTTTAAATGCAGACTACACTGAAAATATTTAAAATTAAATAAGTTGATGCTAGGAGTGTGTTTAGGGTATGGGAGTTAATCCTGTGCCTTTTATTTTTGTATAAATTGTAATTTTTTGTCTAAATTATTGTTACGAAAAATAGTTACATAAGTTACAAAATGTAATATTATTAGATTATATTAGTTTAAAAGGATATATAACCCATTTTATGAAGTTATTTGTTTTGCATATATAAATTCGATTTTACGTGGGGAAAATTCTTGGAAAATATATTTGCAAAACCACATAAAGCTAAGGATTTAGAGTTTTGCAAAAGACTAATTAAATTACAAGAGGGGGATTAACAATGTCAATTAAAAAATTATTAAAAAATACTTCGTTGGCTGTTTTATTAACAGCTATAACTATTTGTTCTTCTATTCAACCAGCTTTTGCTGGAGAGACTTTAACTGTTGGATCTTATTCTACTAAAAATTTAAAAACGGGGATTGAAATAACTAACAACATTCCTAAACTAACCAATAATAAAGAATATCTATCAACAGAAGGTATTTCTACAACAACCAGTGCTCAAGTAAAAGTACCATCTTCAATACATACTGACGCAGTCTTTGATGGTGATGATAGATATCAAGTAACAGAAACAACTGCTAAACCTTATAGTGCGATATGTTACTTAGAAGCAGCATTTCCTAACGGTGAAACAATGGCCGGGACTGCTTGGGTTACTGATGATGATGTAGCTGTTACTGCTGGTCATTGTATTTATGACAAAACAAGAGGTGGTTGGGCTAAAACAGTAACTATATGGCCTGGACGTAATGGTAATTCTACTCCTTATGGTTCTGTTACATCTAAAACATTAACTGTTAATACTCAATGGAAAAAAAATAGTGATCGTGACTATGACTATGGAGTAATAAAACTTAATTCTAAAATAGGTCTGAAGTGTGATGAGCTTGGATATGCAGGTTCAGCAGATAAATATCTTGATGCAAATAATAAATTGTATATTGCTGGATACCCAAATGTAAATAAATATCATCAAAAAATGTATGAAGCTAATGGATATGCAGATGATCATGATAGTGACACTATTTCGTATAAGATAGATACAGAGGACGGTCAAAGTGGCTCACCTATAATGGTTATGAGGCCTAAAAATGGCTACGTGGTAGTTGGTATTCATACAAATCATGATGATACTCAGAATCATGGTGTTAAAGTAACAGATGCTATGTCAGATATAATTGATGAAGTAGTAAACGCTAAGTAATGATGATAAACAGAATAATGGTTTTAGGATAACAAAACCTATGCTAAATACAATTATTGACATATGTAATGAGGATACTTAATTATAATCTAAATATTTTTTCGTATTAAAAGCAGTAGTCAGGAGCAATCCGCTACTGCTTATTTTTGTTCAAGATTCAGTAATTCATTTACATAATATCTTAATTATATGCAGATACATAAATGCAGACTTTTATAGAATAAATCACTCGAAAGTATGAAAAAATATAATTGTAAGTTTTTTTAGTTGGTATTGAATTGAAACTAAATAAAATATGCAGTCATTAAAATTGGCTGCATTTTTTGCCCAAAATAAAAAGGCAGAGCCTAAGCTCCACCAGTCCATTTTGCAATTTTATTTTAACATATATAAATTCATAAAGAAAGAAATAGTATTTGGGTGAGTTGCTAAAAATACTATCTCTTTCTTTGTATATTTGGATAGAAAAAAATTATGTTTTCTCTATGATTATTGACAAAAGTTTTCAAGTATATACAACTAATCTGAATATACAAAGAAATTCATTTTTACATATTAAAGGAATAATGAGAATAATGTAGAAATAACAACGTTGGGAAATAAATTATAAAGGGGATGTAATAATGCAAAAATTTAAAAGCCTGATTGCTAGTTTTGTTACCTTGATATCATTATTAGCATTAACACCAATGGCTGCACATGCAGAATGGAGAAGTAATGATTCTGGTTGGTGGTATACCGAGGGGATTTCTTGGGCTACAAACTGGCGATTAATAAATAAAAAGTGGTATTATTTTTATGGTAACGGATATATGGCTCATGATAATACTATTAATGGATATAATGTAAATTCAAATGGTGAATGGGTTCAACAACTACCAGTCATTACTAATAATACAAACGTAGTAGCAACAAAGTCTACTGACAATATTGTAAAGACTGATCTAAACAACAATACTTATAAGCAAGATAATAAAATAGTAAAAGAAGATGATGAAACTACAATAAAGAGATTCTTTAAAGAAAAAGACCATATTAGACTTCGAACTAAAAATGATGCTATGAATCCTATTCTGGTAGATGATTGCAAAATATTAGGTAAGCTTGTTGGAAGATTTAGATCATTTAAATAAACATAAATGGGGATAAGCTATGGAATTATACACAATAGAGAATAAATTTAAGGCTAGGATTTAAATTCTTTCTAGCCTTAAAAATTTAATTCAATTACAGATGAGTGAAAATATTATGTCAACATATTGTCAATACTAAGTAAGTTTATTTAAAAAATAATAAAGGTAATCTAGTGCAAATAAAATTATGACAATACATTAGAACTTAGTAAAATGAACGTATTTAAATGTTTAAGAATTATATAAAATGTGAAAATGCTTTCGCACCTTTTATATGGGTAACAACCTAATGGTAGGAGCTACTGTTGCAGTTGCTGTTGCTGTAGAAGAAGGAATGAGAAAGTAATCTAGATTACTAGTTTAGAATCATTCTAAAAAGTAAATACTTTAAATAATATTAAATACACGTTATGTAAAAATTACATGACGTGTATTTTTTATACGTCTTTTTAGGAAGGTGAAAACATGAAAAAACTTAAAATCAAGTTAGATGATTATTTAACTTTTAAAGAAGGCTTTAAAGAATTTATTTATAATTGCAAAGTTAGAAATCTAAGAGAAGGTACTGTAAAACATTATCTAATGATAAAAAGGACAACTTGCTAGGGTGTAACAAGCTATCCTGAATACTGGTTATATTTATTATTTAAGGGGTAAATAATAATGTTTAATTACTATGTTTTTATTATAAGAGAAATTTGTGACAGGATTATGACAAATTGCAATAATTAATTATAAAATTATATTAAGAAAAAATGATTGCAAAAGAGAGGTTATATTATGAAATACGGAAAGCGATGGGATAGAAATGAAATGCTATATAAAATAGTAAAAGATATTAATAAGTATTTATTGAATTAGAGGATAAGGAGAAATTAAAAGTGAAATTTGAATTAGATTTATTGAGTAACTCATATGATTATATATAACTCATTTGATTTATATTATATTGCAAATGAAGATGATGAGCTTATTGCAAGTATTGATTAATAATAAAGCATAATATAAAAATTAAAGGCTAGCGCACCATAAAAAATTGAAATTGCAAGATAAAAGTAGACATATAAAAAGTAAGGCCACTGAAAAAGTTCTTATATCAAATTGAGTAGGTGATTTTATGATTAAGCAACAACAAACTATGATTTTAAGTGCTTATGCAGGGATTTATGATATAGTTTCATATCCAAAGGTTAAAGAAAAATTAAATTTATTAAATGAGACATTAGAAGACGATAATGAACATCTTAAAATCTCATCCGATGCGGATGCTAAAATTGCTAGAAATATAGAAAATGAGTACATAGAACATTTTAAAAGACTTGATGATGTTATTGTTTGTAATAAAGCCAAACATGCGTATAAAGGCAGTATGAACGTAAATTGAGTGAATCTGATGTTGAGATTATAAGAGAATTAATATCTGAAGGAAAAACTAATAAGGAAATAGCTGAAATATACTTCAAAACAAATTTAGAGATAGAAATAATAGAGCAGTAAGGGAAATAACTATTACTGTCGATTTTGCTTTGGAGCTTAATTTTGGAGAAATAGTTGTGGTGGATTGCAAAGGATGCAAAGAGACGATAGAAGAAATTTTTAGAATAAAATGGAAGATGATTAACCTAAAATATCCACAATATGATTATAAGAGTGTTGCTTGGGATAAGAAAGCTAAGGAGTTTGTAGAAATATAAAAAATATATGGAATAAAAAGGAAAAATACATTTTTTGTATAATTAATATATAGAAGGTGGTGTAAATATGGAGGCAATAGAAAAAGTTATTATGAATCTTAAAATAAGACCGAATGGAATGAGTTTGACAGAATTAAATGAAATATGTTTTGCAACTTACCAAAAAACTTTAGTTGGTTCAAGGTGTACAAGAGTAAAAGATCTTATGGTACCTACTTTAAATTACCTAGAAGAAACTGGTCAAATATTTGTTGATAATGGAATTGTAAAATTGAAATGAAAACAATAAAACTAAGACTCTATTAATTTAGGAATATTTTTAAAGCTCAATAAATAAAGAAGAAAAATATTAAAAGTTATCTAGTATAAGCTATCAATACTAATTTTGTTAATATTTTTATAGCGTAATATTAATGATGGCGGTTAATATAATATTGTCAAATAAATCTTAATTCAAATATACGCATCTTTTTATTTTTCTTAAATATAAGCATGGACATAAAGAAGGATGGTGAAAAGCTATGACTCCAAAAGAATTAGCAGACAAAACAATTGAGGATATAATTATAAGAAGATTAAAAGCTGAAAATGAATTTTATGGATATCAGAAAGAACGAAGCATTATGGGAAAGAAAAAATCAAGTATTAGCTTTGGCGGATATAGATGGTAATACCAAAAAGATTAGAGAACTCTAGAAATAGGGTTCTTTTATTATTTACATAATCATGATATTTTCTGTATAATAAGTTATATTAAGGGGCGAAATCATGAAATTAATATTAAAAATAATTGGTGTAGTTTTTGCAATATTATTGTTAATTGTATTTAATTTTCCTCAAAAGTTACCTCAGAGAAAGAAATTAACTATAATGAATTTATTAGATGAAAATAAGATTTTACAAGTTTTAATAAATGAAGAAGATATTAAAATAATTCCCAAAGATAATTCAGAATATAAGGGTAAAGTTTTATTTACAGTAAATATTAATGATGAAAAGTTGATATCAAAGCTTCAAGATTTTAAGATGAGTTATAGCAGTGTAGAAATTAAAGAAAATACTAATTCAATTATAATTGTTATATTTATATTTTTAATAGTATTTATATATGTTGTTTGGAGAAATAGATTTCTAAAACATAAAGTAAAAGCAAGTAATTAAATAAATTACATTAGAAAAACATTATAGAACTAAGGAAAATGATACTTAGGTTCGTAATATGAATAATGAAAGACTCGGGGAAGGTCTACAAATAAAATAAGGTAGCCTAATTAGTCGTTGGAAAACTCCCTCCTCAAAAAATTCTCATTTTCAGATATTTGCAGTTGATCACAAAATTTTAGAGAAAGATAGATGATAAAAATGCCAAATATAAAACCAGCGGCATTGCAAAACAATCACAAAAGTAATGCAGAAATAGAAGCAAGACAACAAACAGAAGAAAAATTGAAAGGCGATACAGAAGTTTCAATAAAACCACCAAAAGAATTAAGTGTCAATGGTAAAAAATTATATAAGAACATAATTAATTTAGTACTTGCTAGATTTCTAGATGGTGGATATAAAAATTAATTTGTATAAAATATAGTATATTTTATTGACATGTATTAACAAATTAGATATAATAATACATGTGGTTTAATATCTAATAACTAAAGAAAAGGACGTTCAGATTACGTCACTTACCATCTCACGTGACTGGTACTCGCGTTTTTTAAGCGATGTAATTATACTTGTCCTTTATTTTTACTTTTGTGTGTGTAACATTATTTAAAGTATTTTATAATTGTAGAGATTAAATTAAGTAGCCCACCAAGAAAAAGAAATATATTTTTCAACAATTCTTTATCGAAACGTTTTTTGATTCTAACACGTTTCATATGCTACCGCCTCCATCGTATTACTATATACTATTTCGAGATGGCATGGTAATTATAACATTACTTGGGATATTTTACAATTCAAAAAGCTTAAAATAATAATAATGAGGCTTAAAATAATACAAATATTGTAAAATGAAACTTGGTACAAGCTTTACTGAGTTCTTTTTTTAGTTAAGGTGAGAGTATAGAAAGATATTCTTGCCTTATTTTTTGATTTTTGTTATATATACAATATAGAGATTTTTAAATTGTTGATATTATTTAAAATAACCATGTTGACTTTTCTATATAATAGTTTTTATGTTTTTATAATAATATGGAATTGCGATAATATTATTATAACTTAAAAATATTTAAATTGTTTTTTATTTTATATTATTAATAAAGACTTAGAAGATATAGATTTAAAATTAATTTCGTGGAATAATTTAATCCCATTAGGTAATTTTTTATCAATAACCATTAATTAGATTATTTCATAAATCTATGAATTAGTATACAATTATACTAACAGAAAGGTTTAGGAGGTACATAAAATGAAAAAATCTAAATTAATAAAATTGGTAGTTATTTCATTGGCAGTAGCTTCAATAACAGCATTAAGTCCAATAAGAACAAATGCTGAATGGAGGAAAGATAATCGAGGGTGGTGGTATGCGGAGGGTAATTCTTGGATTACCGGTTGGAAGCAACTTGACTCAAAATGGTATTATTTTGGACAAGATGGTTATATGAAAACAGGATGGTTAAAAGATAAAGACAACAAATGGTATTACTTAAAAAATGATGGATCAATGGCTCATGATACAGTAATTGATGGATATAAAATTGGTAGTGATGGTGCTTGGATTAATTCTACATCAAGTAGCAATGCTTTAAATTTAGATTCATTAGGACAAGAGATATTAAATAATATTAGTATAGAGAATCCATCATTTTCAGTAGAATATAGTGGAGATATAAATAACGCAGGTAAGGTTATTGAAGACGAGATAGATAAGTTAAAATATACAAATCCATATGAAGCATATAATGTATCTAGCTATAACATGCAAATGTCATCATGGTCAGGTTCAAGTAAGGTAAAAATAGAAATTAATTGCGTTTATAAGATGACAGCAGAGATGGATGCTGACTTGGATTTAAAAGCAAGAGATATAGTTGCAAGTATTGCGCCTGAAAGTATGAGTCAATCTAAAAAAGAACTCGCAATACATGATTGGATAGTTAATAATACAAGGTATGATAAGTCTCATACAATATATGACCCATATAATACATTAATTAATCATACTGGAGTTTGTGAGGGATATTCTCTTTTAGCTCAAAAAATGTTTACTATTGCTGGAATTAAATCAATAATTGTAGAAGGTACATCTCAAGGACAATCTCATGCATGGAATATGGTTTATATAGACAATAAGTGGAGACATGTGGATCTTACATGGGATGATCCAGTATCATCTGAGGATATTTTAAGGTATGACTATTACAACTTAACAGACAAAGAAATAAGTTCAGACCATTCATGGGATACTTCAAAATATCCAAAGGCTAATTAGTTATATAATTATAATAAAACTATTATTTATGATAATGACTCATGAACAAATGAAATACTTTCTGTTTATTCATATTTTAATAATTGATTAGAGTAAGAGAACTTGGTAAAATTGCACAAACTTTACTAAGTTCTTTTTTGTTAAGAAATATTACATGAAAATAAAAGTTTAGAATATGAGAAAGAAAGACTTACTTAGGGGAGCAAGTCTTTCTTGGGTGAAGTATTTTTTTAGGGACAATATGTTTTAACTATCTTACAAGAATATTATAAATTATAATTATAACAATACTATAACGATATTGTGGCAAAATTGTAAGAAAATAATATAAGTCAGTAGAAAAATATACATATGTAATAGATTATGTAAAATAAGGTGAAAAATGATTTTGATGCATAATCTTTTACGTTATAATCAAAAAAATAGTGAAAAGTGACAATAGGCAATAATTCAGTTATTGGTGCTGGAAGTGTTGTTACACATGATATTGCTGGAAATGTAGTAGCTGTAGGAAATCCATGTTGTGCATTAAGAGAAACAAAGGAACGTGATAAGGAATATTATTATAAAATAAAAGGGTTGAATAATATTTATAATATACATTGAGAAAAGTTATATTAAATAATAAGTTAAATATATAGTTAAAATCGCATATCACTGAATTTGCGATTTTTTTATAGTCCACTTGTTTATTAAATTGTTACTATTGTGGTACTACTCAAAAATTGGGAAGTCATATAATATATTTATTATTATGAATCTGGTTAAATTAAGGAGAGTAAACATGTGTAATTATATTATAAAGGAAAGTAATAGAGATGAAGTTGAATTAATTGTAAATGGAATAGTTGAGTACAACTTATCTAAAATTCCACTTGCTCAAGAACATCCTTTTATTTGGATAAATAGAGTTATTAAGGATGCAAGTGAAAATGTTATTGCAGGTATAAATAGCAAAATGTATTGCTGGAATTGTTTATATATAGATGTTTTATGGGTTAAAGAAGAACATAGAAAATATGGATTGGGTTCAAAACTTTTAAATGAAGTTGAAAAAATTGCTAAAGAAAGACGATGTCATATAATTCATTTAGATACATTTGATTTTCAAGCAAAGGATTTTTATATTAGACATGGATATGAAATATTTGGCACGCTAGATGATTGCCCGCTAGAACATAAAAGATATTATATGAAAAAATATATATAATTCAATGAACATCTAATTGCAATTACCTATTAAAATTTGAATGAATGAGCTTTTATATCCATCAAAACTTCGTTCACAAATCATACGACTTTTTAACAATGAAAATATAGAAATTTATCTTCGAAACGAAAGCATTGAATAACTTTTAGTTAAAAGGAACTCAAATAAAGTATATGGTATATAGAGATTGATATAGTGATAATTTAAGAATAAAGATAAGTTATGTAAGAAAAAATAGTGTGTAGAAGTATAATAACTTAAATTCGAAAGTTAATAAATGATGAAATAAGAATTTTAATAAGAATAAGAAAATAGGATATTGTAATTGGGAATTATTTAATACATAATAATATATAAGGGTAAGATATGGAGATTATGAGGTGGTATATAAATGAATGTAAAAAGATTGAACAGGATACTTGAAATGTTATTTGAAGAAATGAATATATTAATAAATGAGGGAAAAGAGTTACCTGTTCTTCGGAATGTTATGCACCTATATTCAAGTTTGCAAATTGCAAAAATATTAGCAATGAAGAGGGGACTAAATTCAGAACTTGCTGCAATAACAGCAGCATTTCATGATATAGCTGTTGTAGTAACAAAAAAGACTAATAATCATGCGCAGAATGGAGAAAAATATATTAGAGAAATAATTGAAGGCTATAATGAAAATATTACAAATGATATCTTACAAATTACAAAAGAAGAATTAGAAATTATTATTATTGCTGTGATAAAACATAGTGAGGTAGAAATATTTTCAAATGATTCATATGTAGAATTATTGAAGGATGTTGACTCATTTGATAAATATTTACATGGAATTGATACAGATGAGTACTTAATTATAAGGAGCCAAAAAGTAATTGAAGAGCTTGGATTAAATAGCAGGTTCTAAATTTGTTTTACATTTTAGGAGGAGTCTTTTGACTTTTATATAATATGTATTATCATATGGAGGTGAGTGTATGGATAATTTTGAAAATGAACATTTAACGGAAAAAGAGCAAAAAGAAACATTAAAAAATGCCATAACAACAATAGTAGAGAATTATAAGGCAATTTTAATTAGTAATAATAGAATATCAGCTGAAGATAAACAAAAATATTACAACGATTTAGAACATAATGTGGCAATAATGGAGTTTATAACAAAATGTAATTTAGATAAAGATGTTTTATGGAGTGGTATAGATAAGAAAATTAAATAGTTATTTTTAAGAACTCTAATTAGTTAGGGTTCTTTTTTTTAACATTTTTAGTTAATTATTGAAAATATGAGAAAGCATATTTAAAGTTTGAATTATACAAACTTGGTAAATTGTTATATATGATAGATTATATTGAATTTAGACAAAAAATGTCATATAATTATATGAATACTTAAACATAAAAGGGGGAATTAATATGGGACTTAAGGGATTAAAAATAAACACCATTAGAACAAAGTTGGTTGTTAGCTTAGTAACGATTTGTGTAATTCCATTGGTTATAACGGGAATTGCTTCATATAATCGTTCAAAGACAATTCTTAATGATAAGCTGACATTAACAAGTAAACAAACACTTGCGGAAGTAAATACTGGGTTAAAGGATTATTTTCGTGGATTTTCAAATACAGTGTCTATGACTTCAAGGAATCCTGCTATAGAAAATGTTGATACAGATAATAATGCTGATGCTATATTAGATATAATGAAATCAGTAAAAGATAGTGATAAAGATATTTTAGATATTTATTATGGAACAGCTTCTGGATAATTTTTCATATATCCTGATGCAAAAATGCCAGATGGATATGATGCAACTCAAAGAGGATGGTATAAGCTCGCTTTAGAGAATAAAGGTAAAGTTGTAATAACTCCAGCATATGAAGATGTTGGAACTAAAAGTAATGTTGTTGGAATTGCAAGAACAGTAGAGAAGGATGGTAAAGTAGTTGGTGTTATAGGCGTAGATTGTACATTATCTACACTCGCTGAAAGAATATCTGAAAAGAAAATAGGTAATACAGGATATATGTTTATTTCAGAATTATCAGGAAAGGTATTAGCTCATCCTAATAAAGATGTTGTCAATACAGATGCAGCTGCTAAATTAAATATTTGGGATAAAGTAAAATCAGATAAGAGTGGTTTTGTTAATTATCAATACGATGGAAAAAATAAATTCGGAGTATATGATACAAATGAATTAACAGGTTGGAAGATAGTAGCTACATTAGATGAAAGTGAATTGACTAATGATACAAAATCAATCCTTCAAACAACTCTTATAATGATAATTATAATGACAATAATTACAGTATTTATGTCATTTCTATTAAGTAATGGAATTGTTTATAATATACGCAAGTTAAAAGAAGTATTTGCTAAGGCTTCAAGTGGAGATTTAACAGTATCTATGAAAGCTTCAACAAAAGATGAATTTCAGGAGTTAGGTAACTCTTTTAATTCAATGATAAGTAATATATCAGAACTTATGAAAAGTGTTTCAAACTCATCTAATACAGTATTAGAAACTTCAACAAGTCTTGCAAGTATGTCAGAAGAAATAACTGCTTCTATAAGTGAAGTTGCAAAGGCGATAGAAGATGTTTCATCAGGAGCAACAGATCAAGTTCAAAATGCTCAACAAGGTGCTTCTGAAATGGACGATTTGTCAAAACGATTAGATAAAATAAATGTTAATTCTAATGAAATGGACAAGATTTCAAATAGTACTAAAGAACTAGGCTCAAAAGGTTTATATATGATAGAAACCTTAACTGAAAAATCAAGTAAAACTAAGACCGCTACTAGCCAAGTTAATGAAATAGTTCAAGATATGAATGAAAGTACTAAACAAATAAATGCCATATCTGAAACTATAGCAAATATAACAGCACAAACTAATCTTTTGTCATTAAATGCAAGTATAGAATCTGCTCGTGCAGGTGAAGCAGGAAAAGGTTTTGCGGTTGTTGCGGAGGAAATAAGAAAGCTTGCAGAACAATCACAAGCTTCAACAGAAGAAATTAAAGCAATTATAGCAAGTATACAAAAGAAATCAGATACAGCAGTAGAATCTATAAAATTAACTGAAACTGTAGTAAATGAACAAGATTTAGCTGTAAGTCAAACACAACAAATATTTAGTGAAATATTAAAATCAATTGAAACAATGATTACTAAGGTTGATGAAGTAAGAATATCTATTGTAGATATAAATGAAAAGAAAAAATCAACATTATCAAAGATTGAAAATATTTCATTTATTTCAGAACAAACTGCTTCTGCTTCAGAAGAAGTTACAGCTTCAGCAGAAGAAATAACAGCAACTATGGAAGAGCTTACAAATCATTCAGGTGAGCTTCAAAAACTAGCAGAGCAATTAGGAAATGAAATTCATAAATTTAAAACTAATTAGGATAGAATGTGTAATAAATATATCATAATTAAAAGTTAATTATGATATAACTTGGCACTTATGTATCAGAACAGATTTATTAAAATTCATAATTAAAATATGTGTACAAGGAGTAGTTATAGAAATATAATTACTCCTTGTAAAATTTTCTAGAAATATTGTATAATCATATAAAATAATATATTATTAAATATAATATTTATTAAATTGGTTAGTATATATGTTGTAAAATGATTTTCCCATAAAATCTGTATCTGAGTTATTGATTTTATGTAGATTTGTAATTGTAGCATATATAATAGAAATATAAATGGGTAAAGGAGAATAAGATATGTATTCACATGAAATTGACTATACTATTTATGGAGACGATATGCAATATGTTGAAATTGAGCTTGATCAATCAGAAACTGTTGTTGCAGAAGCGGGCTCTATGATGATGATGGATCCAAGTATACAAATGGAAACTATATTTGGAGATGGTTCTAAGCAAGGAAATAGTGGTGGATTTATGGATAAACTTTTTTCAGCTGGTAAAAGAGTACTTACTGGTGAAAGTTTGTTTATGACGGCATTTACAAATACAGGAGTAAGAAGAGAAAAAGTATATTTTGCAGCCCCTTATCCAGGAAAAATATTACCTATGGATTTAAGTAAACTAGGTGGTAAATTAATATGTCAAAAAGATGCATTTTTATGTGCAGCTAAAGGTGTATCTGTAGGAATAGATTTTAGAAAAAAATTAAGTGTAGGCTTCTTTGGCGGTGAAGGCTTTATTCTTGAAAAATTAGAAGGCGATGGATTAGCTTTTGTTCATGCATGTGGAGCTATAGTTGAAAGAGAACTTATGATAGGAGAAACTTTAAAAATAGACACAGGATGCTTAGTAGCAATGACTAAAGATGTAAGTTATGATATACAATTTATAGGTGGAATCAAAAACACATTATTTGGTGGTGAAGGAGTGTTTTTTGCAACAGTATCAGGACCAGGGAAAGTATGGATTCAAAGCTTACCATTTAGCAGATTAGCAGAACGTGTATTTGCGGCAGCACCAAGTGCTGGAGGACAAAGTAAAGGTGAAGGCAGCGTACTTGGAATGCTTGGAAACATATTAGATGGAGATAAATAAAATATTAAACTCATAGGATTTTAATCTTATGGGTTTTATTATTAAATAATTAGACTTATTGCAAGCTAGTTCTTGCAATATATATTGTAAAATGATTTTTTCATAAAATCTGTGTTAGCATGCTTAATTTTATACAGATTTTATAATTACAATATATATATAATGATATAAAAAAGAAGCAAAATCAGAAATAATTTGAGAGTAGAAATTAAACAGAAAGAGGGTACATATGAAGACAACAGTACTATTGATTAGACATGGAGAAACAGAATGGAATACTTTGGGTAAGTTTCAAGGCTGTATTGATATAGCTTTATCAAAAGAAGGAATTAAACAAGCTCAATTATTAAAGGAGAGACTTAATGGAGATTTTGATTATATATATGCAAGCCCTCTTAGTAGAGCCTTCGAAACAGCTAATATAACTGCATCTGTTACAGATAAAAAGGTTATGATGGCAAGTGATATTAGAGAAATTAATTTTGGAGAATGGGAAGGCTTAACGGTACATGAAATAGCAGAAAATTATCCTGAAAAGTTCAAAGTTTGGAGAACAGATAAGAAAGAAAGTAAGCTTTGTGGAGGCGATTTAAGTATACTTAATGCAGCTAATAGGGCCAAAAAATGTGTTTTAAATATAATTAATGAACATAAAGGTAAAAAAATAGTAATTGTTGCTCATGGAGGAATTATAAAAGCTGCCCTTATTGGTATATTTGAATGGGACATGACTATGTATCATAAGATGGCACTTGGAAATACATGTATTAACACTTTAACCTTTGATGAAGATTTAATTCCAGCATTGGTTTCATTAAATGATACAAACCACTTAACGTGTGATACAAAAACTGTATAAACATACTCTTTATAATATAGCTAAATTTGTATACAAATTTAAGTGACAATTGATAATTAACAATTGTCACTTAAGGAAAAAATTCGTAATTACTTCCAAAAATATAAAATAAAAGAAAAATATGTTTTTTTAATATAATTATTAGGGTTTGATTGCAAAATATTAACTGATTTATGAATATATAAGATACTTAAAACAAAAACTATTTTTAAATATTAGAGATAGGAGTGAAAGTATGAATTTTAAAAAATATATTAAATTATTAAGCTGTTTCATCTTTTTAACTTTACTTAGTGGTATTATTGCAGGGGCTAGTATACCAGATACAGTGAAGATAATCACAGAAAAGGGAATCTTATATACGGTTCAATATGATAATTTTGATCTTAATGTAGAGAAAATTAAAATAGAAGGACGTAATGACATTGTATATTGTTTAGAAATAAATAAGAAATATCCATCAGGACAAAACTTTTTATTAAATGGGGTTAGTAGTGATCAAATTAATAATATTCTTGGTGCTGGATATCCAAATAGATATGTTGCGGAATTAAATTTAGATAATGAAAATCAAGCATATTTTGCTACTCAAATTGCTATATGGAGCTTACAAGAAGGATATGATGTTAATAAAATAAAGGGTGATAATCCTAAAATATTAGAAGCAATAAGAAATATATATAATGATGGTATAAATGCAAAATATAAAAATATAATACAAAGTAAATTATACAAAACAAGCGATGAAGCTGTGCAGGAGGTTATAGTAAGTTTTTATAAAGACCTGATGGCAGAAGAAAAGGCAGAATCAGAACAACTAGAATATGCACCTCAAGAAGGATAAAAAGTTTTGAAAAATATACACCTTAAAAAGTTTAATAAAAAACTATGGTTAAATTAAGCAAAAATTAAGAAAAGTTTTGTATAATTAAAACGAAAGTTTAGATAAAATATACTTAAATCCTTAAATTAATAGCTTAATAACCATAAAGGAAGTGAACCATGGATAGTTTAGCAAAAAATAATGCATATTTAGGAAAAAGTAAATTGAGTTATAAAATTATAGATATGAGAATTCTTGGAGAAAACTTAATGGATTATAGAAGTTGGTTAATAAAGAATAATAGAGATGATAAAATAAAAAATTATGAAAAGTTTTTGAAAGCGAAATGTCTATATTAAATATAAATAAAAGCCAAGTGCATCTACACTTGGCTTTTATTGACAGGAATTGTTTAAAATGATACCCTTTTGTTATATTAGTAGGTGTTATTTTCATAAGGGGTGAAAAATGTGTTATTAAAGGATTATAATGAAGAGCAAATAAAAAATTTAGTTGAAATTATTAAAGATTGCGTACGGGAAAATAGATATACCATATCATTAGAAGATAACAAGATAGAAAATATTCAATTTATTGAAGAATATAATATAAGTGAAAAGAAGCGAATTGATATTTTATTTAATTTGGATTATAGAGATTTTTGTTATGGGCTGCAAAATTTAAAGGATGGAATTGAAGAAAATAACCTTTATGTATTTTGTGTTGAAAGAGAATTATATAATATTGAAGATAAAAAGGAAATGATAGATATTTATTTGAAATTTAATATAATGTGCAATGAAATGGAGCAATATAGATTATTAGTTTCATTGCATAAAAGGAATAAACCAATTACATATGTTTTTAAATAGGAGACGATTAATGGGTTAGAGGGGAAGGAAAAAGTTTTATGAAACATTTAGCATTTTGCGAATACTGTATGAATGAAATTGAATATGAAATAAATGAAGTAAATAAAACATCCATATTAAAGGATGAAGAAATAAATTATATGGCTAAAGAAGCTAGTTGTAATGAATGCAACAATGAAATTTTTGTTTCAGATATATGTGATTACAATTTGAAAAGCTTATATGATGAATATAGAAATAAACATAATATAATAAAGGTTATGGAATTAAAACGTATTATATTAAAATATTCTATTAATGAAGAAGCTCTATCATTATTATTAGGCTGGGAAAGGGAAACAATAAGCAGATTCTTAGATGATGATATGATTACAAGCCCTCATTCAGATATTCTTAAAAAGATATATATAAATCCAAACTATTACTCAATTGTATTACAGACTAATAAAGAAAGAATAAACCCAATAGATTATAATAAAAGCAGGCAGACTATTAAAAGTATTTTAAGTAAAGAAGCTACAGAAGTGAAGATTGATTCAGTAATAAAATATATTTTAATAAGATGTGAGGATATTACACCTCTTACTATTCAAAAATTATTATATTATGTGCAAGGTTTTTCTTATATGTTTACGAATAATTTTATTTTTACAGAAGATTGTGAAGCTTCTATAAATGGACCTGTTTATATAAGTGTATATGAGAGGTATGAAAAGTTTGGGTATGAAGTAATTAATAATGATATATTAGCTAATGAAAATTTCAAATTAGAAGATGTAGAGAGAAATGTTGTGGAAAGTATAATTAAATTTTATGGTTGCTACAGTGGGAAAATATTAGAACAAATGACTAAAAATGAGGCTCCTTGGATGTTAGTCAGAACAAAGAATATTAATGAAAATAATATAGCTAATAAAATAATAGAAAAGAAACTTATTGGAATATATTTCAAGGGATTAAAAGAAAAATACAATATGACAAATTTATTAGACGTACAAAAATACAGTACAGATTTATTTAATAAGATATCTATGTAAAAGGGGACAGTAAAAAACATATAGTTATAAAAGTTCATATGTATATTCCCAAAAGTAAGCTACATTAAAATTAATTAATGTAGCTTTAAATTTTTTGACAATTTAAATTTAAAAAAATATATATAAACCATGCATATAGGCAGATTTTTTCAAGTTCTATGTATGATTTTAATTTTATTTAAATTGTATGTATCTTTTAATAGTCCAATTGTTATTGCTAGTATTAGTAAATTAATAATTGTATGCAATATATAACTAATTTCTTTTTACTTATTATTTATTAAGCGTTAATTAAAGCTTCTTGTATTAATTTTTCAAGAATAATTTACATTAAATATAAATATTATTAAATATGAATACTATTTAGGAGTCAAGGGTGTCTGAATTAAGAATATGCAATTTATATTATGGAGATTCACCTAATTATCTAGTTGAATATAGAGGCGATTTTAAATCACAAATAGATAAAATATCCTATGCCTGTGGAGATATAATTACAGATACAATTGCAGTTATATCTACAGCTCCTGAAAATTTAAATAAGCTTTTTAAGGATGTGCCCTCAATTACATTTGTTGATCCTAGAAGCAAATTTGTACTTCAGGATATTTCACCTTCCAGTGTAGATAATATAAGTGCAATAAAAATAAATCCCTATTTAGATTTAACTGGGAGTGGTATATTAGTTGGTATGGTTGATACTGGCATAGATTATCTAAATGAAGAATTTATTAGAGAAGATGATACATCAAGAATAGCTGCCATATGGGATCAAACTATTAAAAATAGCACTGATGAAACTGTATATATGGGCAAAACTTATTCCAATGAAGAAATAAATAATGCAGTTAAAGCTTATAGGAATAAGCAGGACCCATATGAAATTGTACCTTCAAGAGATGAGGTTGGGCATGGTACGCAAATAGCTGGGATAATAGGGGCGAGAGGCTATAATAAAGAAATACAAGGGATCGCTTCCGGGTGTGAATTCGTTATTGTAAAACTCTATGAATCAATTAGTTTTAAGAGAGAATTGGAAGCTAATAACGTTCCATATACCCCAATTTATAATAATTCTGAAATTTTAACGGCAGTAGATTATTTAAAAAATTTTTCTATAAAACAAAATAAACCTATGGTTATATATTTAGGTGTTGGTACTACTGAAGGTAGCCATGATGGTAATAATATTATTTCAAGATATGTAACATCTGTTGGAAGTGTTAGAGGTATTGTTATAGTTACAGGCGTTGGAAACGAAGGAGCTGCAGAAGGGCATGCTTCTGGATTTATACAACAGGTAGGGAGTGTTTCGTCAATAGAACTTAGAATACCAAAAGAAATTAAGTATTTTTCGTTTAAGATATGGATTTTAAAACCTAATATGGCATCTTTGAATGTTATTTCTCCAAATGGAGATGAATCTAATTTTATTAAAGCAAAAATTAATGAGGAACAAACTATTAATTTTGTTTTTTTTAAAACTGAAATGAGAGTAAAATATTATGTTCCAGAACATTTTACTGGTCATGAAGTAATAGATGTCGATTTTACTAATATAAAAGCTGGAATATGGACGTTTCAATTAAGAGGAGATTATATAACTAATGGTGTCTATAACATATGGCTTCCTCCACAAAAGACACTACCAGAAGGTACAAGATTTCTTCAATCTGATCCATTTCTTACATTGACAATACCTGGAACTGCAAGAAAAGTGGTTACAGTAGGTTATTATGGAAATAACAATGCTTTAATTGCTGCAGCAGGAAAAGGGTTTAGCCTTAATGAAATGATAACAAATCCAGATATAGCAACTATTGGAGTAGATATCTTAACAACAAAACCTACCGGTGGAGTCACTACTGTTTCAGGTAGTTCGGCAGCCGCTGGAATAGTAGCTGGCGCTTGTGCACTTTTAATAGAATGGGGAATTGTTAAAGGAAATGATAAAACTATGTATTCTACAAAAGTCATAGCTTATTTAATACATGGAGCTGATAGAAGTAATCCCATTTATAGATATCCTAATAGAGAAATAGGTTATGGATTTTTTGATTTATTAGGTACCTTTAATATTATCAGTAGAAGTTATAGGCAAGATAATACTATAGACCTATATAATAATTACAGTGGAAATTATAAAGAAGATAACAATATAGATTTATATAATAATTTCATTGAATATTATATTGATAGATTATTCATAAGAATTCCTAAGGAATATGAAAAGAAAGACTAACTTAATGAGGTGGATACATACTTTTACTTAAGATTGAATGTCATTTGGTCTTATATGTTCAACTAAATTCAATAATAATGGAAAATTACAACTAAAATTTTTTCTTTAGGGAAGACATGGAATATACTACCTCAGGGTGAGTTATTAAATAAAGTATTAATATTGCAATATAGAAGACTGGAATTCAACTTATTATTTTATGAAATATGATTAAATAAAATATAGGAGGAGTTTAAATGAAAAGAAATATAGAACATGAAAAGATTTTTCATGATATAAGATATGATAATTATGTTGTACAATACCAAGGAAATATTGAAGATGAAATTTCAAAAAGACCAGATTTTTATGTAACTATAATTAATAATAGATTTGCAATAGTATCACTTCTAAAAGATTTAGAACTTAATATAAGTGAAGAAGCAATATTTCAGACTATTGTATATGTTGTACCTTCAGAATTTTATACACTTCAGCAGGTTTCTCCAATTGAAGCTTCACAGGCTAATTTTTTACAAGAAGGTTCTCCTCTAAATTTAACAGGAACAGGTGTTGATGTAGCACTTGTTGATTCTGGTATTGATTATTTAAATGAAGAATTTATGGATGCAAATGGAGACACTAGAATTGAACTGATATGGGACCAAACTATAATTTCTACTGAAACTACTGGCTCTAGTGAGGCACCATTTGGCGCCGTATATACAAAATCTCAAATAAATGATGCAATAAAAGCACAAAGAGAAGGAATTTCTCCGAGTACAATAGTTCCTAGCAATGATGAAATTGGTCATGGAACTAATATGTCTGGAATAATCGGTGCTACTGGGAAAAATCCCAGATTAAGAGGTGTTGCACCAAATTGTAATTTTGTTGTTGTTAAATTAATAAGAGATTTTTCATATGAGGCTCAGTTTCCAGATACTGTAGTCCCTGTATTTAATATAGCAGCTATTTTTGCGGCTTTACAATTTTTGTATGAATATATCCTAACAAATAATAAGCCAATGGTTATATATTTTCCACTTGGCAGCACTTTAGGAAATCATAAAGGTGAAGGTGATTTAGAAGACTTTATTGAATCAATTACTACAAAAAGTGGTATTGCAGTAGTTGCAGGAACAGGTAATCAGAGAAATGCAGGTGGCCATGCATCTGGAACAGTTTCTAAAATAACTGGACTTCAAGCCCCAGGCGTTGGGGTAATAGAATTGGAAGCAGCACCAGAACAAAAAAATATATGGGTTCAAATTTGGGTTGACCTACCTAATATAATGTCCTTAGAAATAGTATCTCCATCAGGAGAAAGTACAGGTACAATACCTATTATACTAAATTATACTAAAAGGCATACGTTCATATTTGAAAAAACGTCAATTAGAGTTAATTATTATTTTCCAGAAGAAACTACCGGAGATGAATTAATACGTGTTAGATTCTATAATTTACAGCCGGGCATATGGAGGCTTAGAATAATTGCTAATTATATTTTAACTGGTAGATATGATGCTTGGCTACCTCAACAGGGAATAACAGTAGGAACTACTAAATTCAGCTTTCCAGATCCATTTGGTACAATAACGAATCCATCTAATTCTCTTTATATAGTTACAGCAGCAGCATATAATCAAAATAATTATAATCTTGTAGATTATTCTGGTATGGCATTTTTAGATTTTTATATTGATAGAATAGATGTTGCAGCAGGAGGAGTAAATGCAATTACAGTAGCACCTAATAATAAAATAGCAATTGTTAATGGAACAAGTGTTTCTGCAGCAGTAGTTGCAGGAGTCTGTGCAATGTTATTCCAATGGGGAATAGTTAATGGAAATGATCCATATATATATTGTCAAACTATCAAAGCATATTTAGCAAAAGGAGCAATTGGAAGAAGTGGAGATATTATTCCAAACCCATATTGGGGATATGGAATTTTAAATGTACCAAAAATTTTTGAAAATATGACTTAAGGAAAGGATCTTTATTCATTTTGCGATAGTTATGAAAAAAGAAAATTAAGAAAAACCAATGATTTTTAACTTTAATTGCTCATAGTTAATTGTGAATTTAACTATAGTAACCCTCTTTATTCTTATAAAGATTAAAAAATATATAAATATTTACATTTTTCATAAAAACAGTGATATAATGTATTTAAATGAAAGTTTGTACTCTGAGTACAAAAAGGAAAAAGTGGAGGGGTTAGTATGGAGAAATACATTTTAAGTGAAAATTTTATTGAGGTAGGATCAACAGGACAAAGATTATATCAAATAATTGCAATAAAAAGCTTTAGTGATGTTGAAAAAGGTGAGTTTGGAGGATATGTCGAAGGCATAAAAAACTTAGCTCAGCATGGAAATTGTTGGATTTATGATGATGCACAAGTTTTTGATGATGCACAAATATGTGAAAATGCAGTTATAGCAGGAGATGCACAAATATCAGGAAAAGTTAAAGTTCATGATGATGCAATAGTAAGCGATAATGCAAAGTTATCTGATAATGTAATTATAGCAGGAAAAGCAAGTATATATGACAATGCTAAATTATCAGGAAATGCAAGAGTATGTGATAATGTGCTTGTTTTTGATAATGCAGTTGTAAGTGGAAATGTAATATTATCTGGAAATGCAAAAATATATGGTCATGTAAGAATACTCGGGAATGTACACGTATGTGATGAAGCGGTGGTATGTGATACGGCTGTAATTTATGATGATGTAATAGTATCCAATCGCGCAAAAGTATGTGGAAATGCAGAGGTATCTAATAGAAATGTATGTGATTCAGAAGTAATAAACGGTGATGGACAAAACCTTTCAGCATAAGTAAATGGCAAAATATTTATGTATACATAAAGGTTAAATTTGATAAGCTATTTGTAATGATTATTTAACAGTAGCAAAATTATATAAGTATCATATTATAAAATCATAGTAATTATTAATAGTATATGTATGGAGGATATAATATGAAGTATGACAAAATTGAATTATCATACTCATTCAACGCATTAGAACCATATATTGATGAAGAAACTGTAAAAATACATTATACTAAGCATTTACAGGGATATGTAAATAAATTAAATAATATATTAGAAGGGTATGATAAATTTACAAAGGGAAAAACCTTAGAAGAAATCCTTTTAAATGTAGATAAAATACCTAAGAAAATTAGAGCAGATGTTATAAATCAGGGTGGTGGGGTGGCCAATCATAATTTATACTTTTCTATTCTTTCACCTAATGCTAAAAAGGAGCCAGAAGGAAAATTACTAAAAGAAATAATGAAAACTTTTGGATCTTTAGAAAAATTAAAAGGAAAAGTAAGTGAAGCAGCTATAAATCAATTTGGCTCAGGATATGGATGGTTAGTTAAGGATAAACATGAAAAGTTAAAAGTTATGAGCACTCTAAATCAAAATTCACCTTTAAGCTATGGCTTTATTCCTATATTGACTATAGATATTTGGGAGCATGCATATTATTTGAAGTATAAAAATTTGCGTGCAGAATATGTTAAAAACATATGGAATATAATTGATTGGGAGAGAGTTGAAGAAGGTTACAAAAATCTTTGCATTCAATAATTAAACTATAAAGAATAAAAGGAGTTTGTCTTAAGCGTAAGACAAACTCTTTTAATTCGATAACTGTACATTATTAATTGGAACATATATAATATAATGTGCATTAGTTTTATATATGCCAATAATATACACATACAATATGTTATTAGATTAAAAACTCTATAATCTTATTTAATATAATTAATGAAAGCTACATTAATTATATAACTAACTTATATTAGTAATGTATGATGATGATATAGATATTTCAAGTAAAATATTTATAATCAATTAAATTTATTTTAGCAAGGGGAAGTTGCATATGCCAGAATTAAATAAAATATTAAAACCTAAATTAGAGAGTTTATTGGAAAATAAACAGGATATTGAAAGTGAATTAATTAATGAAAGATATATATCAAATACTTTAATTGAAAATAGTAGTTTACAATACATTAATGAAGAAAAAATAGAGATAAATGGATGTCATTTTGTAAATGTCGTATTTACAGAATGTTCTTTTAGAAATATAGATTTATTAGATATAGTTTTTGAAAATTGTGATTTATCAAATATCAATTTTTCAGAAGGAAGTATACATAGGGTAGAATTTAAAAGGTGTAAACTTGTGGGTGCTAATTTTAGTGAGTGTAACCTTCAAAATGTTCTTTTTGAAGAATCTCTTGGGAGATATTCAAATTTTGGATATTCTAAAATGAAAAATATAAATCTTAAGGAATGTATTATGCAAGGAGCTATATTTTTGGAATGTAGCTTTAATAAGGTTGGTTTTAAAGAATGTAATATAAGTGGTTCAGAATTTACTAATACACCTCTTAAACAAATAGATTTTAGAGATAGTGATATATCGGAAATATCATTAACAGGAAGCGAATTAAAAGATGCAATAGTTTCACCGCTTCAAGCAGTGGAATTAGCAAGGCTTCTTGGAGTTATAATTAAGTAATGACTTTTATGATCTTAGAAGATATTAAGCTAGAGACTAAATGAATTTGGAATCCTTACATAAAATTATATTATGTATAGTTTTTTGTAACTAAATATATTTGATTTTAAGCTATAGGAGGCTTAAAATTAAGAACTATTGATAAACAAATTAAGAATGGTATAATTAATTGTAATATAATTCTAATCATAGTAAAAAGTGATCAGACAATTTAAATAAAATCTCAATAATTGTTGAGCAAATTGAGAAAAATTATATTATTTATTGGTTCTATTAAGGAGGACAGATAATGGAAAATATAGCATTAATAACAGATAGCGCTTCAGATATAAGTATTGAACTGCTAAATGAAAATAAAATTAAATTATTACCATTTAGAGTTATATATTCTGATGGAGAATATGAAGATAGAATAGATTTAACTCCTCAAATGATGTATGATCGTTTAAAAACTGAGATACCTAAAACTTCATTACCTAGTATAGAGAAAATAACTAATGTATTTAAAGATGCAATTGAAGAAGGATGCACTCATGCAATTATAATTACAATATCAGCTGCTTTTTCAGGTACATACAATGCTGTAAGATTAGTCAGTGAAGATTTTCCAGAACTTAAGACTTTTGTTTTTGATTCTAAAACTTTAACTATGGCAGAGGGTGCAATGGTACTTGAAGTAGCTAGATTAATTAAGCAAGGAAAATCATTTGAAGAAATAACTGAAATGTTACCTACATATAGAGAAAAAATAGATTTATTTTTCACAATAGATACATTAGAATATTTACAAAAAGGTGGTAGAATTGGTAAAGTTGCAGGAACCGTTGGAGAGCTTTTAAATTTAAAACCTATTATAACAGTGGCAGAGGATGGTACTTATAGAACAGTTGCTAAAGTTAGAGGTTCAAAGCAAGCTGTATCAAAGTTAACAGATATATTTAAAGGCTATTTAGAAAAAGGGAAGTACAAGGCATGGATTTTAGATGGAAATGGATTAGATAAAGTTCAAAGTTTGTATGAAACAATAAAAGACCTTCCTAATGTAGTAGAATGTAGAATTGCAGGGACTATTGGACCAGCACTTGGAGTAAATACTGGGCCAGGACTTGTGGGTCTTGCAATAGAAAGAGTAGATTAATTTTTAATACAAAGAAGCAAGTGAATAGGATGAGGTTATGCATTGCGTTAACTCCATGCAGAGTCAGATAAGATAGATCTTGCATGGAGTAATAATCTATCTAGTTTTGACTTTGCATTTTCAATATTTGAATTGAAAAGGAGTAAAGTTAAAATGAATAATAAACGAATAAAGATAAATATAAAAGCATTTTCTTAAAATCAAGAAAATGCTTTTTACTATTTTTAAGGTATTATTATAGTGGCAAAATTTTTAAATAGTATGTATTTGTTATAGAAAGAGTAATAAGTTTGTAAGGATAGAGGGTTAAATTAACTCTTTTTTTGAATAAACATTTTGGCGTAATATGTAAATTTATTGGTTTTCAATATTATACAAAGTTTTATACGAAAATTGTGTTATAATTTCTAATGAATAAAATTAATTACTAAATATAAAACAAGAATATTGTTGGAAATATAAGCAAAATAAATAAAGAATATATAAGGTACTTATATATTTATTGGAGATGTAAAGCAATTAAGAGTATAATTTAAAGCTATATTACATTTCAGAATTATAGTAAAAAGTAGTAACTCAAACATAATAATATTTTATAAATAAGGTAGGGTGATAGGTATTGTTAGAAAAGTTAAATTCATACATAAAAAAAAGTAATATAATTGACGAAGATATTTCATTTTATGTAAATAATAATGAAAAAATATCTCCATATTTTGAGGCTTTAAGAATTTCAATAATTTATGGAATCACAGGAGCACTATGGATTTTATTGTCTGATAGATTACTTGGAGTAATTATTACTGACATTAATGTTTATATGAAAGTTGCAACGTATAAGGGTTGGATGTATGTATTTATAACTATGATATTGATTTATCTGCTTGTGTTAAAAAGAGTTATTCTTTTAAAAAAATCTTTAAAAACAATAGCTGATAATTTTGAAGAATTGAATGCGAATAATGAAGAACTAATAGCATTAGAAGATGAACTTGGGAAACAGTTTGAAGAACTAGAAATAAAAAATAATGCACTTGCTTTAAGTGAGCAAAGATATGAATTAGCTGTTGAAGGTGCTGATTGTGGAATTTGGGATTGGGATGTAGAAAAGGATATATATTATCTTTCGGCAAAATGGAAAAATTATCTTGGATATAAAGACAATGAGATAGAAAATACTTTTGATGGATTTATAAATCTAATTCATCAAAAAGATAAAGAAGATGCTATTTCAACAATCAAGTCTTACATTATAGGAAAATCTGACTCCTATGAAAGTATATATAGAATGGTATGCCAAAATGGAGAAGAAAAATGGGTATTAAGCAAAGCAAAAACAATAAAGAATTCAGAAGGCAAAAATGTAAGGCTGGCGGGTTCACACACGGATATAACTGAGCAGAAATTAATACAAAATGAACTTAAATCTTTAGCGCATTATGATATGCTTACAGAATTACCTAATAGATTTTCATTTGAGGTAAAAATAAATGATTTAATCAATACTAGTAAAAAATATGATTCAAACAAAAAATTTGCATTAATTTATATGGATATAGATAATTTTAAACATATAAATGATACTTTAGGGCATATTTCAGGGGACTTACTCTTAAAATATGTTGCTAATATATTAAAATATCAAGTAAAAGCTCCTGATTTTGTAGCGAGATTAGGTGGAGATGAATTTGCAATTATTTTTGAAGATATAAAAGATAGGCAAGAAATAACTAATAAAATAAATTGGTTATTAAAATATTTAAGAAGACCGTGGGTAATTGATAACCAGGAATTCTTTATTTCATATAGTGTTGGAATTGCAATTTATCCAGAAGATGGTAATAATTTATCTACACTACTTAAAAATTCTGATGTGGCTATGTATTATGTTAAGAAAAATATGAAAGATAATTATTGTTTCTATTTGCCAGAAATCCAAGAACAAAATTCCAAGAAAATAAAAATGATAAATGACCTAAGACATGCAATAGATAATGAAGAGTTTGCTCTTTTTTATCAGCCAATAATTAATTTGAATAATGGAAGAATAATAGGTGCAGAAGCATTAATAAGGTGGTTTCATCCAATAAAAGGAATTATTTCGCCGATGGAATTTATACCACTAGCTGAGGAAATTGGTTTAATTCATGATATTGAAAGGTGGATATTAAAAACAGCATTAGAGCAGAAAAAACAATGGGAAGATATGAGGTATGATGATATAAAATTATCAATAAACATTTCAGGAAAAAGTGTTACACGAGCTGGGTTTGTAAATGAAATTAGAGATCTATTATCTAAAGTAAAAATAAAAAATGATAAAATCCAATTTGAAGTGACAGAAACAGCTCTTATGGAAGATTTAAATGAATCAACAAAAGTTCTAAGGGAAATAAAGGATATGAACATAAAAATAGCATTAGATGATTTTGGTACAGGTTATTCGTCACTAACATATCTTAAAAAGTTACCAATAGATGTTGTTAAACTTGATAGAGATTTTATAAAAAATATATCAAAAATATCAGAAGACCAAGTAATAGCAAAATATGTAATAAAACTTACACATGAATTAAATTTTGAAATTGTTGCAGAAGGAATTGAAACAGAAGAACACTTTGAATTTTTAAAGTTAAATAATTGTGAATATGGGCAAGGATATTTGTTTAGCAAACCTATTACTAAAGAAAACTTTGAGGAATTATTATTGTTGGATAGGAGTTAGGAATGATAACAAGTTATAAACAAAGTAATATTTTTTGAAAAAACTTGATAATTTTACTTCAAATACATAAACAAATGATATATTTAAAAAATACAGAGGTTATTAACCTTAGGTTATGCAGATTAAGAATCAAAACCTATAAAGAAATTTTCTATTAAGGAAATAATCTTATAGATTATAAGGATAGAGTAAGGATTGAAAATATCGCAATTTAATAATTGCGATATTTTTTTATGTTGAAATATATGAATAACTAAGATATTCTTAGCAAATAATAAAAGTGTAAAAAATAAGTAAGGATACTTTAGTATAAAAGAGAAAACGAGGTAAATGCGATGAGAAAAATGAAAACTATGGATGGTAACACAGCTGCTGCATATATATCTTATGCATTCACAGAAGTAGCAGTAATTTACCCAATAACTCCATCATCTCCAATGGCAGAGCATGTTGATGAATGGGTAGCACAAGGCAAAAAAAATATTTTTGGTCAGCCAGTAAAAGTTGTTGAAATGCAATCAGAAGCAGGAGCTGCAGGAGCACTTCATGGATCACTTCAATCTGGTGCAATTACAACTACATATACAGCATCACAAGGATTATTACTAATGATTCCCAATATGTATAAAATAGCAGGAGAGTTGCTTCCATGTGTTATACATGTAGCAGCTAGAGCACTTGCAACATCTTCACTAAATATATTTGGAGATCATCAAGACGTTATGGCAGCAAGACAAACAGGATTTGCAATGCTTGCAGAAACTTCCGTTCAAGAAGTTATGGATTTAAGTGGTGTTGCACATTTAGCCACCTTAAAATCAAGAATGCCATTTATGAGCTTTTTTGATGGATTTAGAACTTCACATGAAATACAAAAAGTAGAATTAATAGAACAAGAAGAACTTGCAAAATTAGTAGATTACAAAGCTATTGATGATTTTAGAAAAAGAGCATTAAATCCAAATCATCCTGTAACAAGAGGAATGGCTCAAAATCCAGATATTTATTTTCAAACAAGAGAAGCTGTTAATACATATTATGACGAGATTCCAGATATAGTAGAAGAATATATGGGCGAAATAACAAAACTTACAGGAAGAGTTTATCATTGTTTTGATTATTATGGAGCACCTGATGCAGATAGAATTATAATTTCAATGGGAGCTGTAAATGATGTAGTAGAAGAAACTGTTGATTTTTTAAATTCTAATAAACAAAAAGTAGGTCTTGTAAAAGTTAGGCTTTATAGGCCATTTTCTATAGAGAAATTATTAAAAGCTATTCCTAAAACTGTTCGAAAAATTGCAGTTTTAGATAGAACAAAGGAACCTGGTTCAATTGGAGAGCCATTATATTTAGATGTATTAAGATGTTTCTTTGGAAAGGAAAATGCTCCGAGCATTGTTGGAGGAAGATTTGGGCTTGGTTCAAAAGATCCAACACCAGTCCATATAGCAGCTGTTTTTGATAATTTAATATTAAAAGAACCAAAGAATAATTTTACAATAGGAATAATCGATGATGTTACGAAGACTTCTCTTAATCCACTTAATGATATAGATGCAACTCCAGAAGGAATTACATCTTGTAAGTTCTGGGGTCTTGGTTCAGATGGTACTGTAGGAGCAAATAAAAGTGCAATTAAGATTATTGGAGATCATACGGATATGTATGCTCAAGGATATTTTGATTATGATTCAAAAAAATCTGGAGGTATAACAGTTTCACATTTAAGATTTGGAACTAAACTAATAAAATCACGTTATTTAATTGATAGGGCTGATTTTATTGCATGTCATAATCAATCATATGTCTATAAGTATCATGTATTAAGAGGCTTAAAGAAAAATTCTAAGTTTTTATTAAATACCATTTGGACAGCAAGAGAATTAGATGAAAAACTGCCAGCATCTATGAAGAGATATATTGCAAAAAATGATATAGAATTTTATACAATAAATGCTGTTAAAATAGCTCAAGAAATTGGTCTTGGTGGAAGGATAAACATGATAATGCAGGCAGCATTCTTCAAGATTGCTAATATAATTCCTATAGAAGATGCTGTTAAGTATTTGAAGGAAGCAGTTGTTTCATCCTATGGTAATAAAGGTGAAAAGATTGTAAATATGAATTATCAAGCTATAGATGCAGGGGTAGAAGGAATAGTTAAAATTAAATTCCCAGTTGATTGGAGTACTGCTTTAGATGAGAAACTTGAGCATAATGAAGATTATCCAGAGTTTGTTCGGGAAATTGTAAAACCTATGAATAGACTAGAAGGAGATTCATTGCCAGTATCAACATTTATAAATGCTGGAATGCATGATGGTACATTTATGCATGGAACTACATCTTATGAAAAGAGAGGGATAGCTGTAAATGTTCCTGAATGGATACCGGAAAATTGTATTCAATGTAATCAATGTTCATTTGTATGCCCTCATGCAACCATCAGAGCATTTTTATTAAATGATGAAGAAAAAGCTAAAGCACCTGAAAGCTTTAAATTGCTTGAATCTAAAGGTCTTAAAAGTGAGGAAAAGTTATATTTCTCAATTGGAGTTACTCCACTTGATTGTACTGGATGTGGAAATTGTGCGCAAATTTGTCCGGCTCCAGGTAAAGCATTAGTTATGAAATCCCAAGATAGTCAGCATGAACAAATCGAAGCTTGGAATTATGCAGTGGAGAAGGTAATTACTAAAAATCCATTAAATAAAAATACTCTTAAAGGAAGTCAGTTTGAAAGACCATTACTAGAATATAACGGTGCTTGTGCAGGCTGTGGTGAAACTCCATATGCAAGACTTGTGACTCAACTATTTGGAGATAGGATGATGATTGCAAATGCTACAGGATGTTCTTCAATTTGGGCAGCTAGCACACCAGCAAGTGCATATACAATAAATCAGCAAGGTCATGGTCCAGCATGGGCTAATTCATTGTTTGAAGATAATGCGGAATTTGGATATGGAATGTATTTAGGCGTAAAGACTATAAGAGAAAGAATAGCCAATAATATTTCACTTGCACTTGAAAGTAATATATCTGAAGATACCAAGGGAGTATTAAAAGATTGGTTAGATAATAAAGATATTTCAGATGGAACTAGAGATAGAGCAAAAAGATTAATAGAAGTTCTTGAAAATGATAGCAGTGAAATTTCTAAAGAAATTTTAAAAGATAAAGAATTCTTTGTCAAGAGATCTCAATGGATATTTGGTGGTGATGGCTGGGCTTATGATATAGGATATGGAGGCGTCGATCATGTACTTGCAAGCAATGAAAATGTAAATATATTAGTATTTGATACAGAAATTTATTCAAATACTGGAGGGCAAGCTTCAAAATCAACACCAACAGGTGCAATAGCTAAATTTGCTTCAGCTGGTAAGAGAACTAAGAAAAAGGATTTAGGAAGAATTGCTATGACTTATGGTTATGTTTATGTTGCTCAAATTGCAATGGGAGCAGATAAAAATCAAACTCTTAAGGCAATAACAGAGGCAGAAAATTATGATGGACCATCACTCATAATAGCATATTCTACATGTATTAGTCATGGTATTAAAGTAGGAATGTCAAATTCTCAAGATGAAGAGAAAAAAGCAGTAGAGTCTGGCTACTGGCACCTTTATAGATATAATCCAGACTTAAAAGGAGAAAAAAATCCATTTATATTAGATTCTAAAGATCCAAAAAGTAATTTCAAAGATTTCTTAATGGGAGAAGTGCGATATGCAGCACTTGCAAAAGCATTTCCAGAAGAAGCTAATGAATTATTTGAAAAAACTGAAAAAGATGCAATGGAAAGATTAGATATTTATAAAAAATTAGCTAGTCAAGAATAATATATACCTATAAAAAAAGTGCGTAGCACAACCAAGATCTTTTACAGCCATATAATATATAAGTTCTAATTAATAAAATTCATAATTAATAGAATTTCCATATATTATGTTTATAAAAGCATAAATTAAATTTTAATGAATAATATTTTTAGAACTTATATATATGTTAAAAAATTTAAGATATATACGCTGCAATTTTTTAATAAAATATGTAATACTACCTTAATTTTATTTAAAAATTGTAGCATATGTATTAAAATAAAATTAAGAAAACAATTAAATTTGTAATATATATATAAATTCATTATCACAATGAATTTATATATTATTTAAAATCATTTATACACGAAAGAGAGGTGAAATAGGAATATATAGTGAAAGTTTTGTTTATTAAATGAAACTATAAGTATCTATCCTATTATAGGTATGAGCAAATTAGGTATATGTGGCTGGCTATCTAGAGAAGGGAATTTTTATGAATGTGGTGAATCTAAACACAATCTTTTAGCATCTAAATTAGAAAAGGATTTAGATTTAAAAATGTATAGTGAAGAAAGGGATATTTATCTTCATGATACATCATTATTAGAATCTTTGGGGTTTGTTAAATTTACCCAATCCAAGTATGGTTCAACAGAAGAATCTAATCATAATCAGTATTTATTGTTTTTTGGGACAAGATTTTCTTATTCACAGCGAAAATGGATGGAACAAAATATATTAAAAATGTTACCAGAACAAAAAATAGAATGTAGAAAGAGGTTAATGTTAGGTTATTAATTAAACTATTAAATTAAACAAGAAACCATAAATATACAAATATTTATGCTAGCATTGGTTTATTTGAAATACAAATTAGATATATCATGAAGTATAGGTGGACAAGCCTATACTTTTTTTATTTAAGGACTATAGAATTTTAATAGTGAAAGTAAGATAAGGTATATAGCTAGTGAGAGTACTGATTAAAATAAATTAATTTATAATAATGTGCGCCAAGTTGTAAATGTAGTTTTAAATTATGTAATTTTTGGATATAATAAAAAGTATGATTTTTAATCTATATAAGTATTAATTAAGTTGCTACATTAAAATCATATATATTAACAATGAAGGTATAGTTTGTTTAGTATGCAGATATACAAAGGAGGTAGTTTAAATGAATAACACTCAAAGAATTTTAATGATCATTTATTTTCCAATGACTTTATTAATTTTTATTTTCGATAATATTTATCCTAAAGAAAATATTGTATTATATCTTAAATATACTATTATGATTACGCTTTTTTTATCAGCTGTGGCAATGAAAAAGAAGTTTTTTGAGCAAAAAATTATGGCGTTATCTTTCTTTTTTCTTGTGATCGCTGATTTCTTTTTAGTATTTGTTGATACAATAGATAATTTAAAGATGAATTTATCACCATTTGGAATTCTTGGATTTCTTTGTGCTTACCTTTGTTTAATAGCGGCTTATCAAAAGAACTTTAAATTAGGTAAAAAAGAAATAGCAGTAGCAATACCTTTAGTGATTATTTTTATTTGTGTATTTAGTTTTTTAATTCCATATATTAAAGGAATAATGAAGGCAGGAACTTTAATATTTGGAGCTGTATTATGTTATATGACTTGGATATCTATTTGTACAATTTTTAGAAACTATTTTACTAAAAAATCATCATGGTTAATTGCTATTTCTGGAAGTTTAATGTTTATTTGTGATGTTGGAGTTGCCTGTTCCATGTTTTATTCTCCTTTTCCAGCAAAGCATGTTTCGTGGCTTACAAATATTATTTGGACTGCATATATTCCAGGATGGACACTTTTAGCTGTATTAATCAGTGAGAAAGATTTGATAATTAAAGATCATCATAACTAAGTTTAAAATTGTAGAATGTAAAAGAGGGATTGAGTTACCTTCTTACATGTTTTTAATATGTGTAACTTTTAACATTAAACTTTTTTTATGTTTTTAATTTTGTTATACACATTTTATTAATAAATAGCAAAAAAAAGCAGCAACCAATTTATAAATCCATTGGTTGCTACTAGTTTCATAAAGTGTACTTATCTTACCGGACACACTCCATTTGCACACTCTTTATCAATAATTTCATGTTCTTCGTCATCATCAAGTTCTGCGAGTAGTTCATAATCTATTGGTTTAATATTTTTCAAACGTTCTTCATAATCTTCTTTTGTTGTAGATTCATATGGAAGCAACGGATAAGTTTCATCCATTAGTGGTAAGAAAGTTATACCAACTACATATTCGAAATTTTCATATAACCAAGTAGCAACATCATCCCATTCTTCATCTTTTACATGTACAGTAATTGAAGTATTATGATCTGTCCAGTTTAACATTGATAGTTTATAAAGTTCAAGTTGCTCTATTGCGGAAACATCATATTTTGTTTTTCCATCAGGTGCTTTGATAGGAAATTCTATAACTTTTGTAGTACAATTTTCATCTGTTTGACCATTTTCGTTATATATAGGATAACATTTAAGTTTTTCTATCATCTTATATAATGGGTCAGATGTAGAAATTCTAACTCTTCTGATATAATAATTAGAATGAGAATAATGTATTCCAGAACTTACACCAGGAAGAGTTGAAAGTGATCCTTCTGGTTTAATAGTAGTCATAAGCTCAGGTACTGAAATTCCAAGATCCGTGCAATATTTTTTACCTTCGCTTCTAACCACTGTTCTTAAATGACTTAATAATTTAGCTAAATCCTCATAACTCATATTTATTTTATTTACCATATCCATCATACCAGTTAAAGAAATTCCAATTATTCTATCTTCTTTCATAATCTTATCCCATTCTGGAAGTTCAACAGTTACTAAGGTCATTCTAATTGCTACTCGTGTAGATAATTTTAATATTTTTTCTAAATGTTCAATGTTTAATTTATTATTCTTATTTACAAAGGCAACTAAATTATTTGTAGATAAATTACAGCACTCATGTGATTTAAGTAAAATTTCTCCACATGGGTTGCATCCCTTAAAAGTATCCTTTCTTTTTGCGGCTTCAGTTCCATTAATAAATCCTGGTTCACCATTTATTTTTATGGAATTTAATATTTCTTTAATTTTATCTAAAGATGGTTTTTCTTTATACAATACAGAGTTGTTACTCATTTTTCTGTGAGAAACATCTAAATTTTCTATCCATTGTCCATCAACTATCTTGTATAAATCACTTTTTGCATTAATAACATCTGTATCATCTTCATCACATAGAACCATCATTGCACTACGTCTTACTCCTCCAGATACAACATTTTCACTTATTATAGTTGCTAGGTCGAGAACATCTATTGATTTTAATTTTCCATCTGAAAGGTTATTGGAAACATTATTAATCCTTTCAAACATTCTCTTTAAGGATTTGTGTCCAGATGCGCGGCCACCAAATCTTTTTAACCTTTCACCTTCTGGTCTAACATAACTATAATCAATTATTACCTTTTTAATATTGATATATTCTGGTTCTGTAATTAATTTAAAGTAAGATTCCAGTGCTGTACACCAACCTTCTTTACTATCTCCAACTTTAATTGTGACTATAGATGAATCTTTTTTATCTAATATAAGTTTCGTATCTTCCATATATTCTTTTGGCATATATTTATGAACGTCTTCACTATATTCTCCAATTAAAGATATCTTTCTTACTTTAACCATATCTGATATTAATTGTTTGTCAATTCTAATGCCTACACCAGAGCCAACCATAAGAAGGTAAAATACATCTACAAAATCATGAAATTCTTTGATCATTGTAAATGCGCAGTTATAATTTGAAAGAGGATAATTTTTTACTATATCTGTACCACCCATATAAAGAGTTCTACCAGAAGTAAAAGTTCTTAAATTAAATAAATTATCAAATAAAAGTTCAGCTTCTTTAATTTCATCACTCATATTTATGAATAATCCATGTTTCTTTTTAAAATTTATACCAAGTTCAATATTATATTCAGTTGTTCTAAGAACAGTTTCAAACCAATTTTCTCTTCTCTTTTTATTATCCAAATATCTTGAATAAGTTCTTAAATAAACAAATTCACCAATGTTGCTTAAAGGTGTATTCTCAATTTCTTTATAATTGTTTAAAAATTCTTCTGATAATATTTTATTCATATGACATTCCTCCAAATTTGCTTGATATGTAATTTAAGAACAGTTAATAAACGTATATTGCTATTATCTTAAATTATAGTATTCCTTTATTAAATGATAATTATCATTTTATACTATTTTGTGGGGATATACAATATGTTGTGTTAATAAAATAAAAAAATACTATATATAGGTTTGGTGCCATTACTAGATCTTAAGTACAATGCCTTATTTATTAGCTGCTAAGGAGATTTAATTAAGAATTTATAAAATAGAAACTGCATAAAGCAATATGATTTATAATAGAAGAATTATTAGATTATTTCTTAAAAGTAAATCTTTAATATGAAATGTATAGAAGTATTTCCATCTTCCAGGCCAGATAATTTATAGAATTAGCTTATTTATTTTCTTTATTTTATAATAAAGAATTCTTAAAAAATTAATAAAATAAATATTGTAGAAAAGTGAAATATAATGTTTGAAAAACATAGATGAATGGTATAATAATAAAAGGCTAAATTTTCATATTAATAATGGAAGATATTTAGTTTATATAGTTAACTTAAAAATAGAGAAGATTATTAGGTTGATGTACGTTGAAACATAGGATAAAAATAATAGGTTTAAGCAAGGAGAAATTTAATTGATGAATAGTGAATTTAGTAAATTTAAAATAGGCGAGGAAATTTTAAAGTCTATAGAGGGACTTGGATATAATAATCCATCAGAAGTTCAAGAAAAAGTAATACCAGAGATTCTTAACAATAAGGATGTTGTAGTAAAATCACAAACTGGAAGTGGAAAGACTGCAGCTTTTGGAATTCCTTTATGTGAAAAAATAGATTGGGACGAAAATAGTCCTCAAGTTTTGGTTTTAACGCCAACAAGAGAACTTGCTGTTCAAGTTAGTGAAGATATCTCTAATATAGGTAGGTTTAAAAGAATAAAAGCTGTTGCAGTTTTTGGTAAAGAACCAATAACAGATCAAATAAGAAAATTAAAGCAAAAGACTCATGTAGTGGTTGGAACTCCTGGAAGAATTTTAGATCATATAGATAGGGGAAGCCTTAATTTATCTCAAATAAAATATTTTGTTATAGATGAAGCAGATGAAATGCTTAATATGGGATTTATAGATCAAGTTGAAGGTATAATTAAAAGTCTTCCAAAGAAAAAAGGAACTATGTTATTTTCAGCAACAATGCCAGATGAAATAAAAGAGTTATGTGAAAAGTATATGAATAAACCAGTAGATATTACTATTGAAAGTCAAAAACTAATTACAGATAATATAGAACACTATGTATGTTATGTAAACTATGAAAAAAAATTAGAAAACTTAAATAGCATATTGATACATGAAAAACCTGAAACAGCAGTTATATTTGCTAGAACTCAAGAAAATGTAGATAAAATTTTTGAGTATTTAAATTCAAGAAAATATTCAACTAATAAAATTCATGGTGGAATGCTTCAAAAGGAAAGACTTAGTACAATGGAAAGCTATAGACGCGGAGACTTTAGATTGCTTGTTGCAACAGATGTAGCTGCAAGGGGCATTGATATTGAGGGTATTACGCATGTAATAAACTTTGATCTTCCAGTAGAAAAAGAAGCTTATGTACATAGAATAGGAAGAACAGGAAGAGCTGGAGCAAAAGGGAAAGCTATAAGTTTTTGTGTGAAAGAAAAAGATACTCTTTTAAATGACATTGAAGAACTTATAGGTTTTAAAATTCCAGTTTGTTATATTCCAGGTAAAGAGCAAATAGAAAAAGAAAGCATAGAAAGTATAGAATTACTTAAAAGTAAACCTAAGAGAAAAAAAGAAAAAGCTAAAGTAATAAATACAAATATAACTAAAATTTATTTAAACGGAGGCAAGAAAAAGAAACTTCGTGCTGGAGATATTGTTGGAGCCATTACACAAATTGAAGGCATAAGTGCAGATGATATTGGAATAATTGATGTTCAAGACTCTGTATCTTATGTAGATATACTTAATGGAAAAGGTAATAAAGTTATAGAAGCCTTAAAAAATATGACTATAAAAGGTAAGAAGATTGCTGTAGAAAAGGCAAGAAGTAAATAAGATTAATATTTAATAGAAAAAATAAGATTACTTTTTGAAGAGCATTTAAATTAGGTGTATAATGATTGATGAAAGTAAAATATTGTAGTATTCTTAAATTTAGATTTAATATAATTTTAAAGAGGTGTTATTGTAATAATGAGTTTAGATAGAAATGCAAAATGTTGGTGTGGCAGCGGATTAAAGTATAAAAAGTGTCACTTAGAGTTTGATGAAAAGGTAGAAGGTTATAAACGTAAGGGGCATATAGTTCCATCAAGAGAACTTATAAAAAGTCCAGAAGATATAGAAGGAATTAGGAAAAGTGCTGAAATTAATGATGCTGTTTTAGATTTAGTTGCAAGTAAGATTAAAGCAGGTATGAGTACTGCAGAAATAGATAAATTAGTATATGACTATACTACAGATCATGGTGGAATTCCAGCTCCATTAAACTATGATGGCTTTCCCAAGAGTGTATGTACATCAATTAACAATCAAGTTTGTCATGGAATCCCTGATGAAAGTGCTATTTTAGAAGAGGGAGACATTGTAAATGTAGATGTTTCTACAATTTTAAATGGATACTATTCAGATGCATCTAGAATGTTTATGATAGGACAGGTTAGTGAAGAAGCAGAAAAATTAGTAAGAGTAGCTAGAGAATGTATGATAAAGGGTATTGAAGCTATAAAACCATGGGGATTTTTAGGTGATATAGGTGCAGCCTGTCAGGAACATGCTCATAAAAATGGATATACAATAGTTAGAGCCTTAGGTGGACATGGAGTTGGTAATGAATTTCATGAAGATCCATTTGTGCCACACATAGGAGAAAAAGGAACAGGTATGTTGCTTGTACCTGGTATGGTTCTTACTGTAGAGCCAATGGTAAATCAAGGAGTCTTCGATGTATTTGTTGATGAAGAAAACGAATGGACTATTTATACCGAAGATGATAAGTTATCAGCTCAATGGGAGCATACAATTTTAATTACTGAAACAGGAGTTGAAATTTTAGCTAAATAATTAGGTACCCATTGAGGGTATAAGATGCAGTTATAAGTAAAATATAAAAGATAATTAAACAATAGATGGAAATATTTAAGGGTGTAACTAAAAGTATTAAGATATATTTTTAGTTACACTCTTTGGTCTATATTAGTGTAGGTATAAACTATAAGTAGTTATACATTTAAAAATAGGTCCATTTATATATATAAATGGACCTATTTTTAAATGTGAATATTCTGAAGAATATTAAAAAAAGAACATAAGTACGTATATTCTACATAATGCTGGAAATAATTATAGTATAGACATAAGTACTTAAAATTAAAATTTATGCTATAATATTTCATGTTATATATTTTAATTAAAAAATATGCACCTATAAAAAAAGTGCGAGATATAATTAAGATCATTTCACCTATAAAAAAAGGTGCTTTAGTACAACCAAAATCTTTTAAAACTATAAAAAATATAATTTCAGCTCGTTGTACTAGCTTTTTTTATATAATATGACTTACCATAAATATTCTGAAGAATATTAAAATATCAATCAGTTTAAGGAGCAATAATTAATGAAAAATAAAGCATTAGATGTTTTAGAAAAATATTATGGATATAAGACTTTTAGAAGAGGTCAAGAAGATATAATAAATAAAATAGTAAATGGAGAAGATGTTCTTGCGATAATGCCAACAGGAGGAGGAAAATCTATTTGTTATCAAATTCCAGCATTAATGCTAGATGGAATAACAATAGTGATATCTCCGCTTATATCACTTATGAAGGATCAAGTTGATACTTTAAAGGATATGGGGATTAAAGGTTCATTAATTAATAGTACATTAAGTACGGCTGAAGAAGCTAAAGTAATAAATGATCTTGAAAATGGTGAAATTAAAATTCTCTACATTGCCCCTGAAAGATTAGAATCCTTTGAATTTTTAAATATGATTTCAAAATGCAATGTTTCACAAATAGCAGTAGATGAAGCACATTGTATTTCTCAGTGGGGACACGATTTTAGAGTAAGTTATAGGAAGATATCAGATTTTATTAACTTACTTAAAAAGAAACCTATAATTACAGCTTTTACAGCAACAGCATCAGAAGAAGTAAGAGAAGATATAGTAAAACTCTTAAAATTAAATAATCCTAATATTTTTGTAACAGGATTTAATAGGGAAAACTTACTTATAAATGTAATAAAAGGTGGAAGTAAGAAAGAATATTTAAATAGTTATATTGAAAATAATAAAGAAGTTTCAGGAATTATATATGCTGCAACTAGAAAAGAAGTTGATAATTTATATGAGAATTTAGATGCTAAAGGATATAATGTAACTCGTTATCATGCAGGGTTATCTGAAAATACAAGAAAAGAAAATCAAGATAATTTTATATATGATAGAGCAAGTCTTATGGTTGCAACTAATGCTTTCGGAATGGGAATAGATAAACCTAATGTTAGATATGTAGTGCATTATAATATGCCAAGAAATATAGAAAGTTATTATCAAGAGATTGGTAGAGCAGGAAGAGATGGAGAAAAAAGTGAATGCATACTTTTGTTTGCGCCACAAGATGTTCAAGTTCAAAAGTATTTAATTGAAAATTCAATAGAGAATATTGAACGAAAAAATAGTCAATACAGAAAACTTCAACAGATGATTGATTTTGTTCATAGTAATGATTGTTATAGAAAATATATTTTAGAGTATTTTGGAGAAGAATATAATATTGAGTGTGGTAATTGCAGCAATTGTTTAAATGAAGGGGAATTAGCAGATAAAACTATAGAAGCACAAAAAGTACTTTCTTGTATATATAGAATGAAACAGAAATTTGGAAGTGGAATGCTTGTAGATGTACTTAGAGGATCTAAAAATAAGAAAGTTATACAATTTAAGTTTAATGAACTTTCAACTTATGGATTAATGAAAGAATATTCAGCTGATGAGCTTAAAAATTTTATTAATACCCTGATTTCTCAAGGATATATAAGTGTAGTGGAAGGCACTTATCCAGTTTTAACTTTAAACGATAAATCAAGGAGTGTATTAACTTCACAGGAAAAAGTAGAGTTAAAAGAATTTAAGGTAGAAAAGAAAGTACATGAAGATAATGAATTGTTTGAAATTCTTAGAACTATAAGGCAAGATTTAGCAAAACAAAATAATGTTCCACCATATATTATTTTTGGAGATGTTGCATTAAAGGAAATGGCTATGAAATATCCAACACATAAAGCAGCAATGCTTAAGATATCTGGAGTTGGAGAAGTTAAATATAGTAAATATGGAAAGGCTTTTGAAGAAGCAATAAAAAACTTTACAGAAGAGCATAATATAGAAGTGATTAAATATGAAGAAGAAAATGAGCGAGAACCTAAAAATAATGCAAATAAAGAAGATGATCTAAAGTTAGAAGTAAGCACAGATTCAGAACTATATAATAGACTCCGCATAGCAAGAGAGCAATTTGCTAAAAAAGAAGGGTCATTACCTCAGGCAATTATAGCTAAAAATAGTTTGAAGGAAATAAGTGGAAGATATCCTAATACTTTAGAAAAATTAAAAGATATAAGTGGCATGGGACCAAAAAAAATAAGCTCGTATGGAGATATAATAGTTAAAATAGTACATGAATATTTATCAGAAACTAGTAAAGAAGTAAGATGGGCAGAAAGAAAAAGAAAAAAAGTTGTAATTGATGGAGAAATTAGAGAAAATGATCAAATTGCAATAGATATGCTTAAAGAAAATATTAGTATTCATGAAGTATCAGATAAGATAGAACTATCAATTTCAACTATTTTAGGTTATGTAACAGATTATATTAAGGAATTTGGAGAGAATGTATTTAATATCGATTTAGAAGAATTTTATAATGAAGAAGATGAAAGATTAATTGTAAATGCTTGTGAAAAAAATGGATATACTCAAATAAGCATATTAAAAAAAGAACTTCCTTCTTATATTAAATATGAAAGCATAAGATCAGTAATTCTAAAAAAATATTTTATTTAAAAAGTTTTAGTTGATATTATATGATAATTGTGTTATTATAAATGAGCAGTTGGTACGTAAAGTGCTAGCGTGGAGCTTAGAGTGTCCTTCGCCGGTCTCTAAGCTCCTTTTTGTTCGTCAAAAATAATTACTTATTTTTGGAATTTGTTTTGAAATTTGTATTATAAAACAGATATGACTGAATAATCCATATATTGTAAGCATAGCGGAGTATTTAAAAATTCTACAATTAATTAGATTTAACTAAATAATCCGTTTGCGTTAAAAATATAGAAGCATATTGGGAATTTATATAATGAATTATAATAGTTACATATAAGAATGAAAAATTTTATAATAAAAATAAAAAAATATAATATTCGAAATGAAAAATATGATTTAAATTTTATATGATTAGGTAGGTGAAAGTAATTGAAAATATCTGAATTAGAAAAACTTATATTAGATAATGCATCTAAATTTAGCTTAAATAATGGAAAACAAATATTAGAAGATGGTAATTTACTTAAAATCAGCATAAAAAAGGTTGAAAACAATTATAATATCTACGGAAACTTTAATAGTGAAAATAAAGTACAAAGCTGCAATTCTCATTTAAAAATAGATATTGTAAATAAAAGAATTACCCTTGCAAAATGTAAGTGTAGTGGATCTTTAGAATTTGATGCTAAAAACAATGTATATCTATGTGAACATTTAGTAGCATTAGGCTTAAATTTTATTCATCAAATAAAAAAGAAAGTGAATAAAACAGCTACAAATAAAGAAGTTTTAAGGAAAGATAAAAATTTATTACTTGATCTACCTAATGCAAATAATTTTATATCAAGAGATAAAATAGATTTAGATAAATTAAACTTAAGTTTAAATATAAAAAAGCAAAAGTTAAAATTAAGTCTTTCCTTAAAGGAAGTAGTTGAAGACAATCGGGACTATTTTGATGTTAGTATATTTTTAGGTAGTAATACTATGTATCCAATTAATAATATTGAAGAATTTATTTTAAGTTTAAATAATTCAAAAGAATATTATATTGGGAAAGGTTTAATTTATAATAAGGACAATTATTATTTTTCAAATGAAGACCAAGAGATTTTAGAATACTTTTATGAACATATATTAATTTCTAAAGATAATAATATACGGCTTCATAAAGAAATTATAAGAAGATTTCTAACAATACTATCAACTAAAAAAATAAAATTTAATTATAATTATCAAACTTATATTTGTGAAATAAAAAATGAAGATTTACCTATTTCTTTTACTTTAAAACAAATAAAAGAAGATTATGTTCTTACTACTAAAAAAGTTTTTCCAATACATTTAAATGATAGAATGGATGTTTTCTTTTTTGATAGAAAAATATATATTCCATCTTTTACTCAAATTAATTTATATAAGCCATTTTATAATATACTTAAGGAAGATAGTAATATTACATTTAATAAAGACATATCTATTGAAGAACTATATAATTTAATTTCATGCATAAAAATTATATCTAAGGACTTAACTGTAGATAATACTATTACTAACAGATTAGCAGATAATATAAGAGTTGATTTTCAGTTTGAAAAAAAAGAAGATAATTTTTATTGTAATGTTATATTAAATATTAGTGAAAATAAGCTTACTTATACTGAAGCTTTGAATTCTAGTAATTCAATTATAAAAAATTCTAAAAAGATGCGTCTTATAGAAAGTGAATTAAATAAAAATAGATTTTTTTATAAAAATGAAACGTTTATATTTTATGGAAATGATGATGATTACTATCTTTTCTTAAAGGAAAAAGTTAAGCAGCTAGAAAGACTAGGAGAAATAAAAAGCTTAAATTGTAACGAGAAATATTTTAAACTCTATAATGGACATATATCAAGATTAGAATTAAAGGAAGATGAAGATAATAATTTGAAGTTCTCATTTAAATTAGATGGAATTGATAACAAAGAGTTAAGTGATGTTATAAATGCTTATAAAAATAAAAAAAGATATATTAAGCTTAAGGATAATATATTTATTGATTTAGAAGATGAAGAATTAATTGGATTTATGAAAATTATAGATGCTTTAAATATAAATGTTACAGAAGGCAAGGATGAATATAAACTTGAATTAAATAAACTTTATTATTTAAATAGTAAATTAGATAACAAACAAATAAATATACTTAAGGGAAAAGAAAACTTAACAGATGCATTAAAAAGATTAGATAAATTAAATGAAAATTCTTTTGAAATTCCTAAAACACTTATGGGTTCTCTTAGAGAATATCAAGTTAATGGCTATAATTGGTTTAAAAGCTTAAGTTATTTAGGACTAGGTGGAATCTTAGCAGATGAAATGGGGCTAGGTAAAACAATTCAAACAATAACCTTTTTGTTATCAGAAAAAAAATCACACTCTTTAATAGTTACCCCAACTTCACTTATATATAATTGGAAAGGGGAATTTGAAAAATTTGCTCCAAGCTTAAGGATTGGAATTATTCATGGTAAGAAAAATGAAAGGGTACAAGTCTTAAGCAATATTTCTGATTATGATATTATACTAACTACATATGGAACTTTAAAAAATGATATTTTACAATATGAAAATATTAAATTTGATTATCTAATATTAGATGAAGGGCAAAATATAAATAATTCAGAATCACAAAATGCAAAGGTAATAAAAGATATTAACTCAAAGAGTAGATTTATTTTAACAGGAACCCCAATAGAAAATAATTTAATGGAGCTTTGGGCTTTATTTGATTTTATAATGCCAGGTTATCTTTATACTAAACAAGAATTTTCTTCGAAATTTATTAAGGCAGAAGATAAATATGTAGAGGAGCTAAAAATATTAATTAATCCATATATTTTAAGAAGAATTAAAAGAGATGTAATTAAGGAAATACCAGAAAAAATAGAAACAAAGTTCTTAGTTGAAATGACAGAAGCTCAAGATAAAATTTATAAATCATTTATTAAGGAAATTAAAAATAATATTAAAAACCACAAAACGGATAAAAATAATATAACTATCTTTTCATACTTAACAAAGCTAAGACAAATTTGTCTAGATCCATCTGTTATAATTGAAGGATACTGCGGGGGAAGTGGCAAAATTGATATTGCAAAAGAACTTATAGTAGAAAATATTAAAGAACATAAAATTTTATTATTTTCTCAATTTACATCTGTTTTATCTAGGATTTCATTAGAGTTAGAATCTGAAAATATAAAATATAGTTACCTAGATGGAAATACTTCTGCAAAAAATAGAATTAAACTTGTAGATGAATTTAATAAAAATGAAAATATAAGAGTATTTTTAATATCACTAAAAGCAGGAGGGACAGGCTTGAATTTAACTAGTGCAGATATTGTTATACATTTTGATCCTTGGTGGAATTTATCAGTTGAAGATCAAGCTACAGATAGAGCTCATAGAATAGGTCAAAAACATGTAGTAGAAGTAATAAAGTTAATAGCAAAAGATACAATTGAAGAAAAGATAATACTTCTTCAAGATGATAAGAAAGAATTAATAAATAATGTTATAACTGGTGAGTTAAAGGATGGAGATGTTATTAATAAAATTACAAATAATGAAATATTAAACTTAATTTTATCTTAAATAACTTAAAAAAAGTTTGATGCATGCTATAATAAAAAAGAATATTTTTACTAAGTTTCGTTATTTTATGAGTAAAAATATGATAAAATGGAGATATACAGATGTATTTAGTACACGTTAAATAAAAAGCTTTAAATTAAATTTTGGATTTATTTAATAAAAAGTACCAAAAATAATAATTTCTTTTGTATATAATAATGACCGGGGAAGGGAGCGTAGGAAATGCTCGAATCTGTTTTAATAGATTTAAATATTAATAATAATAATACAGATGTTAATGAACTTATACAAAAACATATGCCTTTTATAATAAAAAGTATTTCAGATGTTACAGGTAGATATGTATCTTGTGAAAATGATGAAGAATTAAGCGTTGGCTTACTTGGATTTCATGAGGCAATTGAAAGATATGATAATGAAAAAGGTCATTTCTTATCTTATGCTAAACTTGTAATAGGAAGTAGAATAAAGAATTATCTGAAAAGTGAAAATAAACATCAACATTCATCTCTTGAAGACTTATTGGACAAGGGATTAGAAATTAAAGATGAGTATTTAGAAGAAAAAGAAGATAATGGCGTATTATTAGAACAAATTAATAAATTAAAAAATGAAATAAGTTCGTTTGGGTTTTCGTTAGATGATTTAGCAGATGAAGCTCCTAAACAGCAAGCAACGAGAAATAATGCAATTAGCTTATCAGAAGAAATAAGTAAAGAGGAAGAATTTACATCTTTTATGTATGTAAAAAAAAGATTACCTATAAAAAGAATTGTATTAAGATTTGCAGTTACTGAAAAGGTAATTAAAAGAAGTAAGAAATTTATAATTTCAGTGGTAATAATATTTGATAAAAATCTCAGTGCTTTAAAAAATTGGATCAGAAAGTAGGTGATAAGAATGAATAAGGGAATGATAATGGAAGTAAAGAAAAGTTATGCTATAACTTTAAATGATAATGGAATAATGGAAAAAATAAAATTCAAACCTAATATGCAGGTTGGCCAAAAGATATTTTATTTTGAAGATGATGTTGTAACTGCAACTGCAAGCAAGGTTCATAGGCATAACAATTTTATAAAGACATTTGGATCAATTGCGGCATTATTTTTACTTGTATTCACCTTCTTTAATACAATGAAATATGAACAGGCGTATGCTGTTGTAAGTTTAGATATTAATCCTAGTATTCAAATAGAAGCAGATAGCAAACAAATGATTATTAAAGTTGATGGTATGAATGATGACGGTAAGAAGATGGACTTTAGTGATGTTAAAGATATTTCTTTGGATGAAGGAATACAGAAAATAAAAGAAAAACTAGTAGAAAAGAATTATTTAGAAGTTAACAAAGAAGTTTTAGTTGTTGTTGCATTTACAAAAAATGGAGATAATAGTGGTTATGAAGAAAATTTACAAGCTTCTATTAGATCAACTTTTGATACTGAAGATATAACCTATATAAAAGCTGATAAAAAAGAAGTTGATGAAGCAAAGAAAGAAAGTATAAGCTTAGGTAGATATAAAGCAAAAGAAACTGCGACCGTAGATGAAGCAACAAAGGATAAAATTGGTAAAGCACCAGTTAAAGAAATTACTGCACTTATAAAAGATAAAGAAAATGTTATCCAATGGGAAGCGAAAGAAGAACAAAAGCCTGCACAAATTCCTGCAGCTGATACAAAGCCAAAGGCAGAGCCTGAAAAGCCAGCAGCAGATTCAAATACTAACACAAATGTAGGAAGAGATAAACCGGTAATTAATATTCCTTCTGAAAATGCTGATTCTAGCACTAATAAGAATGATGATAAAGAAGGCACTCCTTCTAAGCCAAAAAATAATGATATATTAGAGTTAGAACCAGAAAAAACAGTGATACCAGAAAAAGGTAATACGCCATCTAAGTCAACGGATGATAGTAGTATAATAATAGCACCAAATAATGGAACTATTGAGAATAATACAACTTCTGGGAAGATTCCGGAAGAAACAAAGGTTGATAAAACATTATCAGGTTCAACAAGTCAAGTAGAACCTAAAACAGATGTAGTTAATAAAGAAACTAAAAATTAAAATAACTATAAAAAATAGATTTATCTTAATAAGATAAGTCTATTTTTTATGGAAAGAAAATTATATACTTAACTTTTCTATAATGTAAAATTAAGAAGAAATCATTGAATTTTAAACTGAAAATAGGGACTAGAAGCTAATTTTATAGTATACTTACTATTAAGATATATTAATAAGAATTTGGGGAGATTAAAAATGATAAAAGAATATTTAAAAAATAATGTGGTAATTAGCGATGGTGCAATGGGGACGTATTATTCTGAATTAACAGGAAATGATGTATCCTATTGCGAATTTGCAAATTTAAATCATAAAGAAACTATAAAGAAAATACATAATGAATATATTAACGCAGGGGCAAAATTAATTAGAACAAATACTTTTTCGGCTAATGTATATGATTTAGGAGTGTCTAAGGAAAGATTAAAGGATATAATAAAGTCAGGAATAAATATAGCAAAAGAAGCTGCAAGAGATAAATCAGTTTTTATAGGAGGAAGTATTGGACCTATAAAAGAAGATAGTTTGGATGAAGCAAATAATGATATTTTAAATGAATACAAATATATAGTAGATTGTTTTTTAGAAGAGAAGATTGATATTTTTATATTTGAAACCTTCAGTAATTATAACTATTTAAAAGAAATAGGTGAATATATAAAAGAGAAAAATCAAAATAGTTTTATATTAACTCAATTTGCAGTTAAGCCAGATGGATTTACAAGAGATGGTTTAAGTATAGTTAAATTAGTTAATTCAGTTAAGAATATAAAAGAAATAGATGCATATGGATTTAATTGTGGATCTGGACCAATGTATATATCAGAAATAATTAATAATCTTAACATAGGTGACGATATTGTTTCTGCACTACCAAATGCAGGGTATCCGGAAATAATTCATGAAAGAACTGTTTACCCTAATAATCCAGTATATTTCGCAAAAAAGATTATTGATATTAAGTCAATGGGTGCATCTATTATTGGTGGATGCTGCGGAACAAATCCTAAATATATTAAACAAATAGCTTCTTTAATTCATGAAAAGTCTAAAACGGTTAATACTACTATTAGAAAAGAAGAAAAAGCCAAGGAAAATGAAAGAAAAGTAGAAAATACTTTCAAAAATAAATTAGATAATAATGAATTTGTAATTGCAATAGAATTATCAGCACCAATAAATACAGATATATCAAAGCTTATTGCAGGCGCTAAAATATGTAAAGTAAATAATATTGATTTAGTTACAGTACCAGATTCACCAATGTCAAAAGTAAGAGCAGATTCAACAATTATGGCAACTAAAATAAAAAGAGAAATAGGTATTGAAGCTATGCCGCACATATGTTGCAGAGATAAAAACACCAATGCTATAAGATCAACTTTAATAGGTTCTCATGTTGAAGATATACGAAATGTACTTGCGGTCACTGGTGATCCTATATCAGATGCCAGCAAAGTTGAAACAAAAAGTGTTTTTAATTTAAATTCTTTTAGATTAATAGAACTTATAGAAGATATGAATGGTGAATTGTTTAATGGTGACAATATTCTTATTGGTGGAGCTTTAAATTTAAATGTATTGAACAAAGAAGTAGAATTTAACAGGATGCTAAAAAAAATAGATAAAGGTGCAAAATTCTTTTTAACTCAACCTGTATATGATGATGAGGCTATAGAATTTTTAAAGAAGATTAAGGAAAGAACAAATGTAAAGATTTTAGCAGGATTGCTTCCGGTTGTTAATTACAGAAATGCAGTATTTTTAAACAATGAACTTCCAGGAGTTACAATTCCAGATAAATATGTAGAAATGTTCTCAGAAGATATGAGCAAAGAAGAATCACAAGAAGTTGGTGTAAAAATAACAACAGAGATTGGAAAGAAATTAAAAGATATTTGTGATGGATTATATTTCATAACTCCATTTAATAGAGTTGAAATGCTAATGGAAATAATAAAACGAATTAAGGAATAATATTATTTAAAGAAAATTGTTGAGAATAAGTTAAAGACCGGAGGGATTTTTATGAAGATAGGTCTTATTAGGCATTTTAAAGTTAATTATAATAAAAAACTTTTTATGACTTCAAAACAATTTAAGGAATGGGAAGAAAATTATAATATAAGTGAAGTTATTAAGAAAGATGTAGAACTTATAGGAATAAGGTGGGATAAATGTTATTCTAGTACACTTATAAGAGCGATAACAACAGCACAGTCTGTATATAAAGGTGAAATTATTCAAAATGATTTGATTAGGGAAACTATAATTGATCCTATATTTAAAAGCAATTTGAGACTCCCTTATTGGTTTTGGGCAGTTAGCGGAAGACTTGCATGGTATTTTAATCATAAATCCCAAGAAGAAAATAAAATTATAACTAGAGATAAAGCCAAACATTTTGTTGATATATTACTAGATGAGAGCCAAAGAGATGGTAAAGAAAATATCTTAATAGTTACACATGGATTTTTCATGTATAGCCTTCAAAAAGAACTTAAGAAAAGAGGTTTTATAGGAAAATTAATAACCAGTCCTAAAAATGGTGTTTTGTATTTATATGAAAAATAATAAAGGCAAATTAAAAAAAATATAAACAAATATAAGGGACTGTCTCAAATTTAGTGATTTGAATTTAATTTTTGAGACGGTCCTTTTATATCTAATTGTTGAAATAAGATTTAAAATAAGTTACTATACTAAGTATACAAAAAATAAAAAAGGAGGAACTTTAATATGGATAATATATTATTAAACGAAGCTAATAGGTGTTTATTATGTAAAAAGCCTAATTGCAGAGTAAATTGTCCAATTGATACACCTATACCAGAAATTATAGAACTTTACAAGGAAGGTAAGATTGAGGAAGCAGGAAAAATTTTATTTGAAAACAATCCGCTTTCAGCAGTATGTTCATTAGTATGTATTCATGAAGATCAATGTAAGGGGAATTGTGTAAGAGGAATCAAAGGTGAACCGATAAAATTTCATGATATAGAACAAGAAATATCAAATAAATTTTTAAATGAAATCAAATTTCGGAACTTACCAAAAGTTAAAGACAGAGTTGCAATAGTTGGGGGGGGACCAGCAGGAATTACAATTGCCTTTATATTATCAAGTAGAGGTTATAATGTTACAATCTTCGATGCACACGTTAAACTAGGTGGAGTTCTTAGATATGGTATACCTGAATATAGATTACCTAAAAAGTTAATAGACACAATTGAAGAAAAGTTAATAGAACTTGGAGTTAAGATAAGACCTAATACACTTATAGGGCCAGTAATACCATTAGATAGATTATTAGAAGATGGATATAAAGCTGTATTTATTGGAACTGGTGTTTGGAATCCTAAAACATTAAATATTAAAGGTGAAACACTTGGAAATGCACATTTTGCAATAGATTACTTAAAGTCACCTGAATATTATAAATTAGGTGAAAAGGTAGCTGTTATAGGTGCTGGAAATGTAGCAATGGATGCTGCAAGAAGTGCTAAAAGAAATGGGGCTAAGGAAGTAACTGTTCTTTATAGAAAAGGGTTTGAAGATATGAGTGCAACTAAGCAGGAAATTAGAGAAGCAAAAGAGGATGGAATTAAATTTGAGTTATTTAAATCTCCAATTGAAATTACAGAAGAAGGTATTAAGCTTGTTTGTACAGAAAATGTAGCAGAAGAAGGTGGAAAAGTAATCACTAAAGTTATAGAAGGAAAAACAGAATTCTTTAAATGCGATTCAACAATTATAGCGGTAAGCCAAACACCTAGGACTAATATAGTATCTAATACGACAAAACTTAATACAAATAAGTGGGGATTACTTGTAACAGATAATAAAGGAAATACTACTAAAAAAGGAACATTTGCATCAGGAGATGTAGTTACAGGCGCTAAAACTGTAGTTGAAGCTGTAGTTCAAGCTAAAATTGTTGCAGAAACTATAGATGAATATTGTGAAAATAATTAAAAAATTTAAAGTAAATGGAAATAATTCAAGACTTAAGTGTGAAAATGGTAATATTTACATCTTTAATGAATTAAGATTTAATATTAAAATAAGTAAGATATATTTATAAATTAAAAATATCTATAAATATATATTTTTGGCATATTTATATTAATTATGTTAATATATATGTATATATGATTCATTAGAGGAGAGAAAAAAATGGGTGTTACTATAAAAGATATTGCAAAGCTTGCAAATGTTTCTCACACAACAGTATCAAGAGCTCTTAATAATAGTCCTTACATAAACGAGGAAACAAAGAGTAAGATTAAAACTTTAGCAAAAGAATTACATTATGTGCCAAACTACAATGCAAAAAGTTTGGTTTTATTAAAGTCATATGTCATTGGAGTTTTCTTTTCATCTATTAGTGATGGAACAACAGATACATTCTTTCATGAAATTATAAAAGGAATAAATAAAGTTATAGATAAAGAATATAATTTAATTATTAGAGGAATAGATGATTATAAATATTTTCATCAAATTGATAAGACGAATTTTGATGGAATAATAGTAGTTAGTCAAAGAAAAACTGATGATGAATTTATTAAAGATGCAATTGAAAAAGAGATACCAGTTGTAGTAATTAATAGGCATATCGAAATTTCTGATATTGTAAATATTATGTCAAATGATACTTATGGAGTCTATGAAGCTGTTGAGTATCTAATAAAAAATAATCACAAAAAGATAGCAATAATAGGAGGAAATAAAGAATTTGAGTCAAGTGTATATAGAAAAGAAGGTTATATAAAAGCTTTAAAGGATAATAATATTTCACTTAATGAAGAATATATGATATCAGGTAAATATAATTTGGAAAGTGGATATGAAAATATGAAAAAATTAATAGAATTAGAAGATAGACCAACAGCAGTATTTTGTGCTAATGATGATATAGCAGTTGGTGCAATGAAAGCTGTTTTCGAATCAGGTTTAAATGTTCCAAATGATATTTCTATTATAGGCTTTGATGACAGTAATTTCTGTAAATACGTTACGCCAACCTTAACTAGTGTAAGAAAAGACTCACTGGCTATGAGTGAATACGGTGGAATAAATTTATTAAATGTAATAAAAAATAGAGAAGTAAATAAAGAAAAAGTTTATATTGAATCAAAGCTTATAGTTAGAGATTCGGTTAAAAATTTAAAATTAGAATCTTAGTTTGTAATTTTAATTAGATACTAGATAAAGTTTCAAGAGAAAGGGGGAAGGAAATGTTAAATATAATTTCTCACTTTCTTCTTTGGTAGCTTTATATAATTATGACAATTGAATATTATAAGTAAAATAGAGATCTTAGAATAGTTATAGTTGATTTATTTTAGAGACTGTTTTACTGTAATATTTAAACTTATAAAAACATTGTTAACGTGAACAAAAAAGTATTGTAATATTTAATCATAGGGATTATAATAAAAATATAGGGTAGTAAATAATAATTTTGTATTTGTTCATGTTAAAATATACGCGACCTCGTATTGTTAACGTGAACTAGATGCAAAATCCCTAAGTCAAGTAAGCGACAGATAATAGATAGAAGAAATTTTTATTATAAAAGTCTATAGCAAATGAAATAAATAATTTTATGGCAAATACTAAACGTTAAGAAAGAAGGATTTAAATTGAAAAAATTTATGGATGAAAACTTTTTATTATCAAATAGTGTGGCAGAAACTTTATATCATGATTATTCGGAAAAAATGCCAATAATAGATTATCACTGTCATATAAACCCACAAGAAATATTTGAAGACAAAAAGTTCAAAAATATTACACAAATATGGCTTTATGGTGATCATTATAAATGGAGACAAATGAGAACTTATGGAATTGATGAAAAGTTTATTACAGGAGATGGAAGTGATTATGAAAAGTTTTTAGCTTGGGCGAAAACAATTTCGGTAGCTATAGGTAATCCACTTTATCATTGGACTCACTTAGAATTAAAAAGATTCTTTGGTATAGATGAACCATTAAATGAAAAAACTGCACCAGACATTTGGGAAAAAGTAAACGCTATGATAACTGGTGATGGATTTTCAGTAAGACAATTAATTAAAAAATCAAATGTAAAAGTTATATGTACTACAGATGATCCAATTGATTCACTTGAATATCACTTAGGAATTAAAGAAGATAAAAGTTTTGATGTAAAAGTTTTACCTACTTTTAGACCAGATAAAGCTCTAGGAATAAACAAACCAACATTTAAAGAATGGATGAGCAGTTTAGAAAAAGTTGTAGGTGGAGAAATTAAAACTTATGATGAATTATTAGCAGCGTTAAAGATGAGAGTAGAATTCTTTAATGAAGTTGGATGTAAAGTTTCAGATCATGCATTGGATTTTGTACCAAATGCAGTTACTTCAATTGAAGAAGTAAGAGATATTTTTGAAAAAGTTCTAACAGAAGGAAGCGTAAGCTTTGAAGAAGAAAATAAATATAGAGCATTTACATTAAAGTATCTTGGGAAATTATATTCAGACTTAGGCTGGGCAATGCAATTACATATGAATTGTGTAAGAGATAATAATACTACAATGTTTAATAAACTTGGAGCAGATACTGGATTTGATGCTCTTAATGATACAGAAATAGCGATGCCACTTTCAAGATTATTAGATTCATTAAATGTAGAAGGTGCTCTTCCAAAGACAATAATATACAGCTTGAACCCAACTGATAATTCAACTATTGGAACATTAATTGGATGCTTCCAAGGGGATGGTATAAAAGGTAAAATACAATTTGGTTCAGCTTGGTGGTTTAACGATCATAAGATTGGAATGGAAGACCAAATAAAGACATTAGCTAATTTAGGACTTTTAAGTGCATTTGTAGGAATGCTTACAGATTCAAGAAGTTTCCTATCTTACACAAGACATGAATATTTCAGAAGAATTCTTTGTAATGTAATTGGAGAATGGGTTGATAATGGCGAATTTCCTAATGACATGGATACTTTGGGAAAAATTATATCAGATATAAGTTATAATAATGCAGAAAAGTATTTTGATTTTAAATAAAAAATAAAAAATGAGTGAGGTACATAAAATGAAAAGACAAGAAGTATTAAAGAAAATAACAGATGCTGGTGTTGTTGCAGTAGTAAGAGGAGACTCTAAAGAAGAAGCGCTTAAGGTTGTAGAAGCTGTTGCAAAGGGTGGAATTAAAATTATGGAACTTACAATGACAGTTCCAAATCCTATAGATGTAATTAAAGAAGTTGCAGACAAATATAAAGGAACAGATATCGTAGTTGGAGCAGGAACTGTATTAGATACTGAAACTGCTAGAGCATGTATATTAGCTGGAGCAGAATTTATTGTAAGTCCAAGCTTAGATGTTGATACTTTAAAGCTTTGCAACAGATACAAAATTGCAGTAATGCCAGGAGTAATGACTGTTAAAGATGCAATTACAGCTATGGAATATGGTGTTGATGTAGTTAAAGTATTCCCAGCTAATCTTTATGGACCATCTGTAATTAAATCATTTAAAGGACCACTTCCACAAGGTGATTTTATGCCAACTGGTGGAGTTACAGTAGCTAATATTCATGAATGGGTAGAAGCTGGTGCAGTTGCTGTTGGAACTGGTGGAGATTTAACTAAAGGCGCTAAAACTGGAGACTTTGAATTAGTAGAAAAAACTGCTAGAGAATTTGTTGAAGCATATAAAAAGGCAAAGGAGAAGAAGTAAGATGGATGTTGTAACATTTGGAGAGTCAATGGTTGTTTTTAATCCTGATATTAACGGACCATTAAGACATGTCCATAATTTTACTAAATCTCTTGGTGGAGCTGAATCAAATGTTGCTACTGCAATATCTAAACTTAATCATACTGTTGGCTGGTTTTCTAAAGTATCAGATGATGAATTTGGAAGATTTGTTAGAGATGCTATAAGAGCAGAAGGTGTAGATACATCAAGGGTAGTAGTTGATAAAGAAAGAAGTACTGGTTTACTTTTTAAAGAGCATTATCAAAGAAGCAACCCAAATGTATATTATTATAGAAAAAATTCAGCAGCAAGCACTCTTTCTGTAGATGATATTGATGAAGGATATATAAAACAAGCAAAAATACTTCATTTAACAGGAATAACACCAGCATTATCAAAAAGTGCTAGGGAAGCTGTTTATAAAGCTATTGAAATTGCTAAGAAGAATGGAGTTTTAGTATCTTTTGATCCAAATATTAGATTAAAATTATGGACTATTGAAGAAGCTAAAGAAGTTTTAGTTGATATAGCGAGTAAGGCTGATATAGTAATGCCAGGGTTAGATGAAGCAGAGCTTCTATTAGGATTAACTGATAAAGACGAAGTTTGCGATTATTTCTTAGGGAAGGAAGCAAAAATAGTAGCAGTTAAATTAGGTGCAGAAGGCTGTTATATTAAGAACAAAGAAGAAGGAGTAGAGGTTTCGGGATACAATGTTTCAGATTTGATTCAAGATACTGCTGGAGCAGGCGATGGTTTTGCAGCAGGATTCTTATCTGGATATTTAGAAAATTTACCATTAAAAGAAATTGGTGAATATGCAAATGGTGTTGGAGCTATGGCAACATTAGTTCAAGGTGATATGGAAGGATATCCATATTACGATCAACTATTAGAATTCATTGGAAAAAAACAAGGTATAGAAAGATAATATATTTATAATATAATCTTAATAAATTAAAAAATTATATTTATGAAGATAGTCAGCAATAGTTGTTAAAAATTTTAAATTTAAGTTGGGTATATTCTATCTCTAAATTGAATACAAAACAAAATATAACTATTTTAAAACAAAATTGCAACTATCTTCAAATTCTAAATTATATTATAAAGAATATGTGTGTAAAATAATTTAGATAATAAATCATAGGATAATAAACTTTGCATCTATAATATATTTTTAATGAAATTTTTATTTGGAATAAAATGTACACGTGTGCAATAGTCAATAAAAACTTGACGATGTAAAACAAATGAATTATCAATTTACTGTGCATCGTGAATTGTTTATTGAAATAAAAAAATAATTATAAAGAATATAAAATTTTGGAGGAATAATTTATGAAACTAAATAAAGAATTTTACAAAGAATTTAAAACTTATCCAGAAAGAGTGATACAATTTGGAGAAGGAAATTTTTTAAGAGCATTTGTTGACTGGCAAATAGATAAAATGAATGATGAAGCAGATTTTAACGGAAGTGTAGTTGTTGTTCAACCATTAGAAAATGGATTAGTTGATATGTTAAATGAACAAGATTGTTTATACACTCTTTATCTTCAAGGTGTTCAAAATGGAAAAGCTGTAAAGACTCATAAAGTTATGAACAGTATAAGCAGAGGAATTAATCCATATAGAGATTATAATGAATATTTAAAACTTGCAGAAAGTCCAGAAATAAGATTTATAGTTTCAAACACTACTGAAGCAGGTATTGCTTTTGATGAAAATGATAAGTTAAATGAAGGATGTCAAAAAAGCTATCCAGGAAAATTAACAGCTCTTTTATATCATAGATTTGAAACATTTAAAGGAGACGGCAGTAAAGGTTTAATAATAATACCTTGTGAACTTATAGATAGAAATGGTGAAAAACTTAAGGAAATAGTGCTTAAGTATGCAGAAATTTGGAACTTAGGACAAGATTTTGTTAATTGGATTAATAATGATAATACATTCTGCTGCAGTTTAGTAGACAGAATAGTTCCAGGATATCCAAGAGATACAATTGATGAAATTACAGCTGAACTTGGATATGAAGATAAATTAGTAAATGTGGGAGAAATATTCCATTTGTGGGTAATTGAAGGCCCACAATCTATAAAAGATGAATTACCAATAGAAAAAGCTGGACTTAACATAAAAGTTGTTGATGATATGACACCTTATAGAACTAGAAAGGTTAGAATATTAAATGGACCACATACAGCAATGGTTCCAGTAGCATATCTTTATGGTTTAGAAACTGTTGGAGAATCTGTAGATCATGAAGTTATAGGAAAATTTGTACATGATGTAATCTATGATGAAATCGTAGAAACATTAGATCTTCCACATGCTGAATTAGTTGAATTTTCAGATGCAATAATTGAGAGATTCCAAAATCCATATGTTAAACATTATTTAATGAGTATTGCATTAAATTCAATGTCTAAATATAAGACAAGAGATTTACCAAGTTTAACTGAATACTTAAAGAGAAAAGGAACACTTCCTAAGAAGTTAGTATTCTCACTTGCATCTTTAATTGAATTTTATAAAGGTAAAAGAGGAGAAGACGCTATTAGCTTAGCTGATGATGATGACATCTTAGATCTATATAAAGGCTTATGGTCACAATGTGATGGAAGTGATGAAGGTTTAAAAAATGTAGTTACTTCAGTTCTAGCCTATGAAAAGAATTGGGGAATGAATTTAAATAAAATTTCAAATTTAACAGATGAAGTTACAAAATACTTAATTTCAATAGAAAAATTAGGTATGAAGGAAGCTATTAAAGAAGTCCTTTAAGAATATATATGTTGCAAAAGTAATCTGAATTAAAATTAATTATATGAAAAATTTAGATTTCAACAGATATAATGATAATGCCTCATAATTAAATTTTTACATAATATATTTAATGCAATTTTTGAATAGCAATATTTAAAAGTTGCATTACTCCTAAATAGGTTGTTTAACTAAATAAACAATAAATTAATGAAAGTAGGGAGACTCTGTGAAAGAAATTATAAAAATAAATCAAGAAGATAATGTGGTAGTAGCACTTAGAGATTTATCTAAGAGTGAAACAATAAAAATAGATACTAAGAAAATAGAAATAAAAGAAGATGTAAAAAGAGGGCATAAAATTGCTATAGCTAATATTTCTACTAATGAAAATGTAGTTAAATATGGATATCCAATTGGCTATGCTATAAAAGATATTGAAATAGGTTCATGGGTTCATACTCATAATATTAAAACAAATCTAGATGGTATAAAGGATTATAAATTTAATCAAGAATTAACAGATGTTTCAAGTATCAATAATAATATTACGTTTAAGGGATATGAAAGAGAAAATGGAAATGTAGGTATAAGAAATGAACTTTGGGTTGTTCCAACAGTTGGTTGTGTTAATGGAATTGGAGATAGAATAGTTGACAAATTCAAAGAAGAAGTTAATCCAATAGGTTTAGATGGAATTGAAGTATATAAACATAATTATGGATGTTCACAACTTGGAGATGACCATGTTAATACGAGAACAATTCTTGGAAATTTAGTAAAGCATCCTAATGCAGGGGGAGTATTAGTACTTGGACTTGGCTGCGAAAACAATACAATGGCAGAGTTTATAGAATCATTAGGAGATTATGATAAGAAGAGAATTAAGTTTTTAGTTGCACAAGAAGTTTCAAATGAAATAGAAGAAGGCGCTAAAATCTTAAAAAAACTTTATGATAATATGAAAGATGATAAAAGAGTAGATGTTCCTGTATCAAAATTAAAAATTGGATTAAAATGTGGTGGTTCTGATGGATTCTCTGGAATAACTGCAAATCCACTTGTAGGAAATTTTTCAGATTTCCTAGTATCTCAAGGTGGTACTACAATCTTAACAGAAGTTCCTGAAATGTTTGGTGCAGAAACAATACTTATGAACAGAGCAAAAGATGAAGAAACTTTTGACAAAACTGTACATTTAATTAATGATTTTAAAGAATACTTTATGGCATATGATCAGCCAATATATGAAAATCCATCACCAGGCAATAAGGCTGGAGGGATAACAACTCTTGAAGACAAGTCTCTTGGATGTACACAAAAATCAGGAAAAGCAACTGTTGTAGATGTACTTAAGTATGGAGAAACTCTAAAGGTTAATGGTCTTAACTTATTAAGCGGACCAGGAAATGACTTAGTAGCAGCATCGGCACTTGCAGCAGCAGGTTGTCATATTGTATTATTTACAACTGGCAGAGGAACTCCATTTGGAACTTTTATTCCTACAATTAAAATATCAACAAATTCAGCTTTATATGATTTAAAGCCACATTGGATGGATTTTAATGCTGGTTCTTTAGTTGAAGATAAATCGTTAGATGAAGTAACAGAAGAATTAGTGAAATTCATACTTGAAGTTTCAGGTGGGAAGCTTGTAAATAATGAAATAAATAAATTTAAAGAACTTGCAATATTCAAAAAAGGTGTAACTTTATAGGAGGATGAAAAAATGAATTTTGATGAAAACTGTTTTTATTGCTCAAAGAATCAAGATCTTGATAATTTAATGATTAAAATATGTGATTTAAAAGCTTCAACTGTATATTTATTTAAAGAACAAACTTATAAAGGTAGATGTAATGTTGTCTTTAAAGAACACAAAAGTGAAATCACAGATTTAACACCAGAAGAATTAGCAGATTATACTAGTGATGTCGCTAAGACAGCTGCAGCAATTAAAGCTGCTTTTAACCCAGATAAAATTAATTATGGCGCTTTTGCAGATACAATGAAACATCTTCATTTTCATATTGTACCTAAATATGAAGGCGGACCATCTTGGGGTAAAACTTTTGATATGATGCCAGAGAATAAGGTATTGTTAAATGAAGAAGAATATAATGAATTAATAAATAAGATAAAAAGCAACTTATAAAATTTGAAATACTGCTAAAATCTAAGAAATTTGGTTTTAGCAGTATTTTTATTTGCAGAAAATTATAAAAATTTAAGAACTGAAAGATTGATTAAAGCTATTATTTAGAGGGAAATAAAAAATCTCACCACATAAATTAAAATTTATCTAAATTCTGTACGAAATTGATCAATATATAATTATAAATATGTAGTAATAAAAGAAGAAAAGTAGTAAAAGTTTGATCAATTATCTATTGTAAGCGGTAAAGGAATTGATTGATATATTCATTAATATTATAATCATGTATGTGCAAAGGATTTATTTACTAAAAATTTAAATGATTTAAAATTTGAACGAAAGTGAATGAATTTGAAATAATTGCAAAAAATAAGTTATGAGATTGTGTAAAGTAAACTATAAAAAATATAAATAAAAACTTAACTACAATATCAAGTCGAAAGGAGAAAATTATGAAAAAGCCTATAAAGAGAGTTGCAGCTATTCACGATTTATGTGGAGTTGGAAAAGCTGCTTTAACAAATGTAATTCCTGTTTTAGCAACTCTGGAAATAGAAGTTTGTCCTATACCAACAATGATTTTATCAACACATACAGGAGGATTTAATACACCGAGTATAGTTAAATTGGAAGGGTACATAAATAAAGCTATTAAACATTATATAGATATAGAAATAGATTTTGAGGGAATATTTGTAGGATATTTAGGCAGCAATGCTAATATAGATGAAACGCTAACTTTATTAAAATCAATAAAAGAAAATTCATCACTAATTGTACTTGATCCTATTTTCGGTGATAATGGGGATTATTATAGTAACTTTGATAAAAATTACTCTGATAATTTAAAAAAATTAGCGAGATATTCTAATATAATGACCCCTAATTTTACAGAAGCTTGTATTTTAACGGACGAAAAAATTGTGAGTGAAATCAATGAAGAAGAACTATTAATGATTTCTAGAAAACTGCATAAGCTAGGCTGTGAAAGTATTATTATTACAAGTGTTCCTCTTTATGATAAAAGTAAAATCGGAACTTCTATATATGAAGGGAAACGTGATTCTATTGAACTTATAATTTCACATAGACTTGAAAAGTCTTATCCTGGAACTGGAGATATCTTTACTTCTGTATTAATTGGAATGATGTTAAATGGAAATTCATTAAGTGAAAGTACAAGAAAATCATGTAACTTTGTAGAAAAATGTATATTAGAAAGTATTAAATATGACTATCCAGCAAAGGAAGGAATTCTTTTAGAAAAAGTATTAAAACACCTAAATGTTTAAAAACAATCAAATAAATAAAAAAACAAGCATAAAGAGTCAGTAAAAATGAGGTATATAAAAAAAGATGAAAAATAATGAATTATTTTGAAAGAAAATGATTGATTTCTGAAGAGATATAAGTTATTATAATAACATAGGAGTGATGATAATGTTTACAGAAGAAAGATTTAATATCATTCTTCAGGAATTGAAGAAAAAAGGAATAGTATCAGTTACTGATCTAGTTAAATTGTTAGATGCTTCGGAATCAACAATTAGAAGAGATTTAAATGCACTTGATAAGGATGGTCTTTTGAAGAAAATCCACGGTGGTGCAATTTCAAATGATGAAAGTTCCTCTAAACATGATTATAAAGTTAATGTTAGGCAATCATTAAATGTAGATGAAAAATATGTTACAGCAAAGCATGCAGCTTCATTAATTGAAGATGGAGATGTAATCTACATGGATGCAGGCACAACTACTGAACTTTTAATAGAATTTATAAAAGCAGAAGATATAACAGTTGTAACAAATGGAATAGTTCATGCTAAAAAACTTTTAGAAAAAGGTTTTAGAACTTTTATCTTAGGTGGAGAAATTAAAGCTTCTACTGAAGCAATTGTTGGAAGTAATACAGTTGAACAAATTAAAAAATATAATTTTTCAAAAGGCTTTTTTGGTGCTAATGGAGTAACTAATAAAAATGGTTATACAACTCCAGATGTAAATGAAGCTATGGTTAAAGCTCAAGCAATGAAAATGTGTAAACAATCATTTGTTTTAGTTGATACATCAAAATTAGAAAAGGTCAGTTTTGCAACTTTTGGAGCAATAACAGATTCAACATTAATAACAACTAAAATAAATGATAATAATATTAGTTATGAAACTAATGTAATAGAGGTGATTAAAAATGATTAATACAATAACACTCAATCCGTCATTAGACTATATTGTTAAAGTTGATTCTTTTAAGGTTGATTCTTTAAATAGAATTGAAGAAGAAAGAATTTGTGCAGGTGGGAAAGGCATAAATGTATCAATAGTTCTTAAAAACTTAGGTGTAGAAAATACAGCGCTTGGATATGTTGCAGGTTTTACAGGAGATGAAATATTAAGACAAATTGAAAGTCATGGAGTAAATTGTGAGTTTGTAAAATTAAAAAAAGGTTTTTCAAGAATTAATGTAAAACTTAAAAGCGATGGCGAAACAGAAATAAATGGAGCAGGTCCTGACATTACAGAAGAAGATTTAAAAATACTATATGAAAAGTTATCTTTTTTAACTAAAGGTGATTACTTAATATTATCAGGAAGTATACCAGGAAGCGTACCAGATAATATATATGAAAATATTATGAACAGTTTATTAGATACTGGTGTAGAATTCATAGTTGACGCAACTAAAGATTTATTACTTAAAGTATTGAAATATAAGCCATTTTTAATAAAACCAAATCATCATGAACTTGCAGAAATGTTCAATGTTGAATTGAAAAATGATGAAGACATAATTAAATATGGTAAAAAGCTTCAAGAAATGGGTGCAAAAAATGTTCTTATTTCAATGGCAGGGGATGGAGCCATCCTTTTACCTGAAAATGGTGAAGCTATAAAAAGAAATGTTCCAAAAGGAATTCTTAAAAATTCAGTTGGAGCAGGGGATTCAATGGTAGCAGGTTTCTTATGTGGATATCTTAAGAACAAAGATATAGATGAAGCATTTAAGATGGGAATTGCAACTGGTAGTGCAAGTGCATTTTCAGAAGATCTTGCAACAGAAAATGAAGTATACAAATTATTAAAAGAAATATAACTTATCTATTTATAATTTATATTTAAAAGATTTATTAAATCATTAATTAATGAAATCATAATTAAATTATCTTTTCATTTAATTTATAAAAGGACTATATTTTTTATTTATAGGGAGGGACTCAAAATGAAAATTGTAGATTTATTACAAAAAGAAGGTATCAATTTAAATTTTAATCCTAGCACAAAAGAACAATGTATTAATGAATTAGTTGACTTAATGGATAAGACAGGAAACTTAAACAATAAAGAAGAATATAAAAAGGCAATATTAGATAGAGAAGCCTTAAGCACAACTGGTATTGGTGATGGAATAGCTATTCCTCATGGAAAGACTAGTGCAGTAAAAAAAGCAGCACTTGCAGCTGCAATAAGTAAAAATGGTGTTGATTATGATTCATTAGATGGTGCTCCAGCAAAACTTTTCTTTATGATTGCAGTACCAAACAATAATGATAATTTACATCTTGAAGTTTTAGCAAGACTATCTACTATATTAATGGATGAAAATTTCAGAACAAATTTAATTAATTGTACAGATAAAAATGAATTCTTAACATTAATAAATAAAAAGGAAATGGAAAAATTCCCAGAAGAAGTTAAGGAGGAAGTTAAAATGAATAAGAGTGGTTATAGAATTTTAGCAGTTACTGCTTGTCCAACTGGAATAGCTCATACTTACATGGCAGCTGAAAGCCTTGAAAGCAAAGGTAAGGAATTGGGAGTATCAATAAAAGTTGAAACTAATGGTTCTGGAGGAGCTAAAAACGTTTTAACTAAAGAAGAAATTGCAAATGCTGATTGTATAATCATAGCAGCTGATAAAAATGTTGAAATGGCTAGATTTAATGGGAAGAAAGTTATTAAAACTAAAGTTGCAGATGGGATACATAAAGCTACAGATTTAATAAATCAAGCTGTTAGTGGAAATGTTCCTGTTTATAATCACAGCGGAAAAGCTGATGAATCAAGTTCATCAAGTATGGAAAATGAATCAGTAGGACGTCAAATTTATAAACATCTTATGAATGGTGTATCTCATATGTTACCATTTGTTATAGGTGGCGGTATTCTTATAGCTTTAGCATTCTTATTTGATACATTTAATCCTGCAAACCCAGGTGGATTTGGTTCAGGTACACCACTTGCAGCAGTATTAATGAAAATTGGTGGTACTGCATTTGGATTTATGTTACCAGTTCTTGCTGGATTTATTGCAATGAGTATTGCAGATAGACCAGGTCTTGCAGTTGGTTTTGTTGGTGGAATGTTAGCTAATACAGGCGCAACTTTTGCTAATGCATTTGATGGAAAGCTTCCAGCAGTTAGTTCTGGTTTCTTAGGTGCATTGCTTGCAGGTTTCGTTGCAGGATATATAGTTCTAGGTCTTAAAAAATTATTTGCAAATTTACCTAATAGCTTAGAAGGTATAAAACCAGTATTACTATATCCTTTACTTGGAATATTATTAATCGGTATTGTAATGTTAGGAATAAACCCAATTATGGGTGTAATAAATACAGCTATCAGTGGTGCACTTAATTCAATGGGTGGAACTAGCAAAATTCTTTTAGGTATTGTTTTAGGTGGTATGATGTCAGTTGATATGGGTGGTCCAGTTAACAAAGCAGCTTATCTATTTGGTACAGCATCACTTGCTAGTGGAAACTTTGAAATAATGGCAGCTGTTATGGCTGGTGGTATGGTTCCACCACTTGTAATTGCATTATGTACTACATTCTTTAAAAATAGATTTACAGCTAGAGATAGACAATCAGGTCTTGTAAACTATATAATGGGTCTTTCATTTATCTCAGAAGGTGCAATACCTTTTGCAGCAGCAGATCCAATAAGAGTATTACCATCTTGTATAATTGGTTCAGCAGTAGCTGGAGGACTTTCAATGGCATTTGGATGTGCGTTAAGAGCACCTCATGGTGGAGTATTTGTTATAGCAATCGTAAGTAATCCATTTGCATATATTGGAGCTATACTTGTAGGATCTATAATTGGTGCTATAATATTAGGAATGTTAAAGAAACCAGTAGAAGAATAATATTCTTAAATTAAATAAATAAACAAATAGCCATCTATAAATGATAAATAGTCATTTGTAGATGGCTATTTAAATAATGATGATGGAAGCAGAATACAAAATATAAAATTGAGGAAAACCAGTGGATTTTAATATTAATTGTTCATTGGTCACAAGGTACGTATCAAGAAATAAATATTATATTGAAATTGTATTAATAAATTTCATAAACCACTTGTGGGAGAGGGGAAAATTATGAAACGTATAGATAAAGTTTATAATTATATATTAAATAGTTCTAAAAAATTTACTAAGGATAAATTATTAGAAGTCAAAGGATTTCATGCTCAAGAAATTGAGGAAGCTCTTGATATATTAAAAAGCAATGTATGCAGAGAACTTAATGTGCTTTGTAGGAATAAGAAGATAATTAAAATTAAAAATAGACCTGTTCTTTATTTTGACAGAGAATGTTTTGAAAATATATTAGGGGTAAAATTGCCAGAAGATTTAGAGCAAATAACTAATATTAATGAGTTTGATAATAATGAAACAAGATCTATTGAACAAGAAAATTCACCATTTAATTATTTAATTGGTGCAACTACAAGTTTAAAAAATCAAATTGAACAAGCTAAGGCAGCAATATTATATCCGCCGAGTGGACTTCATACATTAATAATAGGAAGCACAGGAGTTGGAAAGAGTTTATTTGCTAATATAATGTATCAATATTCTAAATATATAAAAAAGATGCCAGAAGATGCTCCATTTATTATTTTTAATTGTGCTGATTATTGTAATAACCCTCAATTACTTCTGTCACATATTTTTGGACATATAAAAGGTGCTTTTACAGGTGCTGAAAAGGAAAAGGAAGGTATTGTGGAAAAGGCTGATGGAGGTATCTTGTTTTTAGATGAAATTCATAGACTGCCGCCAGAAGGTCAAGAAATGATTTTTTATTTTATGGACACTGGTACATATAATAAGCTTGGAGAGACAGACAGGAAGCGCAGAGCCAATGTACTATTAATAGGAGCTACAACTGAAGATCCTAATTCAACTTTATTAAATACTTTTATTAGAAGAATACCAATAACAATAGCAATTCCTAGTTTTGAAGAAAGAACTATTGAAGATAAGTTTGAAATGATACATTATTTACTTTCAAAAGAAGCACAAAGGGTAAACAAAACAATAAAAGTTTCATCAGAAGCTGTTAAAGCTCTTGTTGGAAGTACTTCTTATGGTAATGTTGGACAATTAAAATCTAATATTCAATTAGCGTGTGCAAAAGGTTTTTTAAATTGTATAAATACAGATGAATGTATTGATATAAATTTAAAATTATTGCCTCCAAATATAAAAAATGGTATTTTTAATTTTGTTAATAAAGGAAGAGATAATAGTACTATATGGAATATAATTCCTAACACAATTATAATTCAACCAGATGGAGATAAAAGGTTTTTAGAAACTGATGCTTATGAACCACCTTTTAATATTTATAATATAATTGAAGATAAAGCATCGCTGCTTAAAGATGAAGGTATGAAAGAAGACGATATTAAAAATTTTATAGCTACAGATATTAATATACATTTAAAGAAATTTTATGATAGATTCAAAAATGATATGCACCGGAGAGAAGGGTTATTAAAGATTGTTGATAAGGAACTTGTTGAGTTTGCAGAAGAAATAAAAATTTTAGCTGAAAATAGATTAGGTAGAAAGCTAAATGAGAGATTTATTTATGCGACTAGTCTGCATTTTAGTGCATTATTTAATAGAATTAGCAAAAATACTGTTTCATTTTCATCTAATATTAATTTACAATCTTCAATTAACAGCAAAGAATATGATGTTGCTAAAGAAATTCATAAGCTTATAGAAGATAGATATAAATTAACCATTCCACAAGTTGAAATTGAATATTTATCATTGCTTTTAACTTCAATTCAAGAATCATCATATCAAGAAAGAGTTGGAATTGTAGTGGCAGCACATGGAACGAGTACTGCTACAAGTATGGTTGCTGTTGCTAAAAAACTTTTTGATGCAGATAATATTATTGCAGTTGATATGCCTCTTGAAAGAACACCTTCTGATATTTTAGAAAGTGTAGTTGAGAAGGTTCAGCAAGTTGATGAAGGCAAAGGCGTATTACTTTTAGTAGATATGGGTTCTTTAAACAGCTTAGGAGAAGTTATTACAGAGAGAACAAAAATTGATACCAAGAGTATTGATATGGTATCAACACCACTAGTATTAGAAGCGGTCAGAAAATGTTCACTTTGTGATACTGATTTAAATTCGGTTTATACATATTTATGTGCTGATTTTAGAGGATATACTAATAATATTGTTACAGATAGTTCATTAGAGAATGATAATGAAAATGCTATAATTACAATTTGTTCCACCGGTAAAGGAGCTGCAATTAAACTTAAAGAATTAGTTGAAGCAGCAGCTAAAAATATTACAGGAAGGAACAATATTGATGTTATTCCATGTGGACTAAAAGAATTAAAGGAAGTAATAGATGATGTTTCTAAAAAAAGTAACATTATTTCTCTTATTGGAATTTCAAATCCTAATATGGGAATTCCTTTTATATCAATTGAAGAATTAATAGATGGTTCTGGTGAAGAAATTTTGAAAAATATTATTAAAGGTAAAGCTATTAAGGTTACAAATAGAAATGAAAAACAAGTTATATTAAAAAATCTTTGTAAGCAAACTTTAATAGAATTTATAACTTTCCTTAATCCAGAAAAAATATATTCTTTGTTAGAGGATTTTGTAAATTCACTTGAAAAGTCACTAAATATAAATTATCCAAATCCTGCAAAATTAAGGATTATGATTCACCTTGCATGTGCATTAGAAAGAATGCTTTTGAATAATGGATTAACATATGATTCTTCAACAGAAAAATTTGATAAAAAAGTTTTAAATGCGTTAATGGAAACCAAACCTATATTTGAATCAACATTATCAATAACATTAACAGATGATGAAATTTATAATATGATTGATATTGTCAGTGAATATTAAGAATTGACATTGTTTAATATAAAGAACTATTTTGAAAATTGGATATTTATAAAATTACGCAGGAAAAGTGATGATATAAATTTTTATATTTGGGCAGCAGAACTTTCTATGTGAGTTTTGTTCTATATTTGTCAATTGTTATAATGTTAATTACAACTTATATATAAAGGATTTATTAAAAATGTACCTTATAAGAAGATAGACTTTTCACATGTTTATCTCATAAGGTACATTTTATATTTATATGTATTTTTTGATTTTTAACATAACTTTTAACTTTATAAAGATTGAAAATTTATTTTTTAATGCTTGCTGGTATATTTGACATTAAAGTATAACTTTGAATTGGAAATATGACATTGTTTGAAAAAAATAATAAAGAAGTATGTTAGACGAGGGTTAAAAGAATGTCAATATGTTTTTAGTATGTTAAAACAGAATAATGAGCTTAAGAAAACCTTTAAATATAAAGCTTAAGGATGATTCTAATTTTGACATACTAACTTGGCATGGTAATTGCTTTATATATTGGTGTAGAAATAATAAATGTACTAGTGAAAGGATGATGAAATAATGATCTCAGTAATAATAGGTACCCATGGTATATTTTCAGAAGAAATTCTAAAATCAGCAGAAATGATTTTTGGAGCTCAGGAAAATGTGGGTAGCGTTTCTTTTAAACCAGGTGAAGGTGTAGAAAACCTAGTAGAAAAATATAATGAACTTATAAGTAAATTAGATTGCAAAGATGGAGTTTTATTTATGGTAGACCTTTTTGGAGGTAGTCCATTTAATGCAGCTAGTCTTCTTGCAATGAAGCATGACAATATGGAAATTGTAACAGGAGTTAATCTTCCTATGATTTTAGAAACTTTAGGAAGCAGAGATTTTTCAAGCTTATCAGAATTATTAGCAATTGCAGAAAATTCAGGTAAAGAAGCTATAAGAGTTTTAAGCAAAAATCTTCAAACAGATATGGATGATGAAATATTATAGTCATTTATAATTAACGAAAGAAAATTACATGTAATTTTATATAAAAAAATAAAAATAAAAATAAAAAAAGTGAGGTATATGAAATGGAAATTAGTTTTGTAAGAATAGATGATAGATTAATACATGGACAAGTAGCAACGGTTTGGACTAAGGATAGTGGCTGTAATAGAATAATGGCTGTTAGTGATGAAGTTGCAGCCGACGATTTAAGAAAGCAATTAGTAATTCAAGTAGCACCTCCAGGAATAAAAGCTTATGTTGTTCCAGTTGCAAAGGCAATTGAAGCATATAATAATCCTAAATTTGATAGCTTTAAAACTTTATTCTTATTCACAAATCCTACAGACGTTCTTAGAATGGTTGAAGGTGGAGTTGACATTTCATCTGTAAATGTTGGTGGTATGTGTTACAAAGAAGGTACGAAGCAAATAACAAATGCATTATGTGTAAGTCAAGATGATATTGAAGCTTTTAAAAAGCTTAATGAAAAAGGAATTGAATTAGAAATAAGAAAACTAGCAAAAGATAGTAAGATTAATATGATGGATAAATTAAAGGAATTAAAACTTATCTAGATATAAAATTAAATTTTTATATAATCAAAATGAGAAAGAGAGGAATTTATAAATGAGTACTTTACAATTAATTTTATTAGTAATAGTTGCAGCAATTGCTGGTATGGGTAGTGTTCTTGATGAAGCACAATTCCACAGACCATTAGTTGCATGTACATTAGTCGGACTTGTATTAGGGGATATTCAAACAGGAATTATATTAGGTGGAACACTTGAAATGTTAGCATTAGGATGGATGAACGTTGGTGCAGCAATGGCACCAGATGCAGCTCTTGCT
>Ga0209281_1000356_pt1 | contig 75553 bp, 64 predicted proteins | sample MedtruBG_FD_187514 | JGI IMG/M metagenome (GOLD analysis project Ga0209281, IMG submission 187514) | Root nodule microbial communities of legume samples collected from California, USA - Medicago truncatula BG (SPAdes) (version 2) | ecosystem: Host-associated > Plants > Roots > Nodule | place... | reverse complement strand
ACAGCTTCAAGTTTTTGACCTGGAGAAACTTTAGCTTTTCTTCCCATAAAAATATACTCCCTTCATAATGACAGTTTTATTATTTTAACTGTCTACTATAAAGGGAGCATATCAAACACTATAAAGAATGCTTTTTTTAATTTATATAATTAACTGCTCTTTTACTTTGTAAATACATCCATAATCATTTCAGTTTTGTAATGTCCATAATACCAACTACTTGCATACTCAGAATTGAAATTTAATGAATCTCCAACCTTAGTTTCAACTCCATCCTTTATTTTCCAGAGGTTAAACGAATCGCCATCTCCTCTTACGAATAATATTTCATTATTCGATAAATATTGAGGCATGAAATCGAAATAATTTCCATTAGTGATTTGTGTTATTTTATGAGTTTCTGCATTTACTTCATAAATATTGTGCGATTCACTTTTCCATGTTTTCAGACTTGAATTAACATTTTTTTCATTTAATGCTGTAGCTCCTGAATATAAAATGTTTTTTCCATCATCTGAATAATATGGTGTCATTGAAACTTGATTTTCAGGTAACAAATTAGTAAATGTATTATTATCTGTATCTAAGATTCCTAAAGTCTTATTTGAGAACATATCTCTTCCAACTCCTGAATTCAATGCTACAAGTTTACTATTTACAGGATTTTGTGAAATATTATTTTTATATGCTAATGCATAAGCATTATCTTTATTAAATTCTATAAACTTATTATTTAAAATATCATATACAGCATATTCTGTCATATCTGCTGATGCCGAACCTGCCTTAGGTGCATTCCATATATAGATATATTTATCATCATTTGATATTTGCGAAATTGTAGGAGTTGATCCAAGTGATTCAAATATATCAGAATTTGTATATCCTTCTTCAAGTTCTTTATCAGTTCCTGTTTTTCCTTCTAAAATAAGCTTTTCTGATTTATTATCTAAATCATAACTAATTATACCAAGTGCTTTTGAATTCAACGTCTTTCCTTCAGTATATTCAGATCTCTTGTTAGCATATATCTTATTTTTACTATCACACTTAATATTATAATATTTATATTCATTATTAATAATATCTTCTGATTTCTTTGTACTTATGTTATACATTGATATTCCTGTATTTTCTGTAGAATAAATTAACTCACTTTTGGAGTCCCAGTCATATGACTCTATATTTTTTGCAACTTCCACTTTTTCATTAGTCTTAATATTGCAAACATATAAAGCATCTTTTTTCATGTATGCAACATATAAACCATCTCTAGATATTATAGGTAACTTAATTTCTGCTATCCCCTCATCAAGCTTAACTGGTTTATTTTCTTTAAGCTCGGACATATATAACCCATCATTAGTTACAAATACAGCAAATTCATCTGATTTGTTTATAGAATTTGATGTAATATTATTCGCAGCAAATACACCTGTAGATGTAAATACTATAGTTGCTATAAGTGATATACCAACAATTAATTTTCTTGATTTTTTAAAATATACTATCTTTTTCAACCTTGTTTCAAGCTCCTTTCTACTTTTACAAACTGAAGTTCCAATAACCAGAGATCTATTTTGAGAATACTCTATTAATTCTAAAATTGTTTCTCCATAATATTTTCGCTTTGATTTATCCAAATTTTTTACTAGCTGCTCATCTAAGGATAATTCGCAAGTTACATTTATGCTATTTCTAATAATATAAGCAATAGGATTAAACCAATTTATTACATTTACTATTAATGCTATGATTTTCACAACTAAATCTTTGCGTTTATAATGAATTAATTCATGCATAAATATCATTTCGAGTTTATTTTCATTATATTCCATCTTAGGTATTGTAATTACTGGCTTAAATATTCCTGTTATCATTGGACTTTTTATTCTTGAACATTCTTTAATTATTATTCTTTTATTTATTTTCAAGCTTTTTTTACACACTTCTAAAACACCATGTTCATAACTATCATTTTGTATTTCATCACTCATTCTCTTTAGCTTTTTATAAAAAGATTTATAAACATATATTTCTCTTATAAAAAATAACATAGCTCCTGCTATCCAAATATATAAAATTATTTCTTTTGCAGGCATTGAAGAAGATGTCTTTATTTCTTGAATAGTTGTCCCATTTTTCTCTATAGACTTTGATTCATTATTATCTTGTATTACTTCATTATTATTATCTTGTTTTACGTTAGATATTTTATTATTTTGTGTCATTTTATTTACTGTTTCTATAGGCGTCGGCACTTTATAATCTACTATTTTAGGTAAGGTCACAAAACTTCCTATAGGTAAAATAAAAATACAAAGTGTTGTAAGTAACATATAATAATGCCAAGTATCACTAAATATTCTTTTGGTAAGAGGTTTAAATATAAACATAATTAAGAATAATATACTTCCACTGAGTGACATTTTAAAAATAAAATCTAACCATTCCATGTTTATACCTCTTTAATCCAATTTTTCAAATCTGCAATATCTTTTTTACTTATTTTTCTACTATTATAAAGTGTAGCCATAAAATTTCTAATTGATCCATTATGCATGTCATCTAGAAATATATCAGTTTGAACAGCTTTATATTCTTCTTCTGTAACTTTTGCAGAATAATTATTCAGTTTCCCTATTTTAATTACATTTAAAATGCCCTTTTCAATTAACCTTGTTATAAGAGTCATTACTGTAGTAGTTTTCCAAGAGTTTTCTTTTGGTAATTTTTCTAAAATAGTAGCTGTAGTAATTTCATTATTTTCTTCCCATATAATTTTCATTATTTCCATTTCTGCTTCTGTAATTTTTGCTATTTTCATATTCCACGCTCCCCTCAATATTTTCTACAACTTGTAGTATAAACATATACTACACCCCGTAGAATATCATGTCAATATATTCCTTGTAAATTTTTCAACTTTTTTATTTAAACCTCTAAAAGTAGATATTATTAAAATTAATCTTTTTATTGCTTAACTTCTTTGATATAACTATTAAATATATATTTAAAATTATTTATAAATAAAATTACTGATATTTATTTAATCATTATAAAATAAATTTAACGCCTAAAATCAATAAACAAAAATAAGCTATTTAAGCACTAAACTTTAATTAATGTTAAAGTTCATACTTAAATAGCTTCTATATAATTATCTTTTAGCTTATTTATGTGTTCCTATATCTGTTCTACAATAAGCACCTTCAAAAGTAACATATTTAATATTTTCATAAGCATCTATTCTGGCTTCTTCTAAAGTTTTTCCAAGACCAACAACAGATAATACTCTACCACCATTTGTCTTTAAAACTCCATCTTCTGCTTTAGCTCCTGCTAAAAACACTTTATCTCTCACTTTTTCATCTATTGTTATTTCATATCCCTTAGTAAAATCTCCTGGATATCCTCCTGAAGCTAAAACAACATTTATACAAGCTCCATCATTCCACTTAATAGTAGTTTTATCTAATTCTTCTCTTAATGCAGCTTCAATTACTTCAACTAAATCACTTTCCATTAAATAAAGAACTGATTGTGTTTCAGGATCTCCCATTCTAACATTGTATTCTAAAAGATATGTTCCTTTTTTAGTAATCATAATTCCAAAGAATATAATTCCTTTATAATCAAAACCTTCTTCACGAATACCAGTTAAAGTCTTAGCCATAATATTATCTTCAAAATCTTTCATCACTTCATCTGTTACATAAGGATTTGGAGCTAATACTCCCATTCCACCTGTATTAGGACCGATGCCACCATCAAATATCTGCTTGTGGTCTTTTCCTGATATAAATGGAATTATTGTTTTTCCATCTGTAATAGAAAGGATTGAAGCTTCAATACCTTCCAGGAATTCTTCAATTACTATTTTTTGGCCTGCTCCATTGAATATATCATCTACCATATATGATTTCACAGCATCTTGTGCTTCTTCTTTATTTTCACAAATAGCAACACCTTTTCCTGCTGCTAGTCCATCAGCTTTAACAACTGTTGGGTATGAACAAGTCTCTAAATATTGAAGCGCTTCATCAACATTAGTAAATATTTCATATTCAGCAGTTTTAACTCCATACTTTTTCATAAATTCCTTAGAAAAGCTCTTGCTGCCTTCAAGCTGTGCAGCATTTTCAGCTGGTCCAAATATCTTTAGTCCTTCTTTTTTAAATTCATTAACAATTCCCTTCGTTAATGGATCTTCTGGCCCAACTATTGTTAAATCAATTATTTCTTTTTGCGCAAATTTAACTAACTCATCAATATCAGTTATATTAACATTTTCGCATTTATTTTCAATTGCAGTTCCACCATTACCTGGTGCAACAAATATTTTTTCTACCTTTGGGCTTTTAGCTAATTTCCAAGCTAAAGCATGTTCTCTACCACCTGACCCAATTAAAAGAAGTTTCATATAATATACCTCCAAATCAAATTTCAATTGTTATTGCTAAGTTTTCAATACTAAATTATTAGTTATAATTTTTACATTCTAGTAATTAAATTTTAATGCTCAATTTTCAAATTTCAATTATGAATTTTATCCTTACAGTATTTATAAAACATATTTAGAAGTTCTGCAAGAACTAATTTCTTTATTGAAAATTAACCATTGAGCATTGATTATTAATATTAGTGTTTAAAATGTCTATATCCTGTAAATATCATTGCGATTCCATGTTCATTACAAGCATCTATTGATTGCTGATCATTCATTGAACCACCTGGTTGTATTATTGCTTTAATACCACATTTAGCTGCTTCATCAACTATATCTCTAAATGGGAAGAATGCATCTGACGCAAGTATTGTAGCTCCTGTGCCTCTCTTTAAAGCATCCTCTGTTGGCCAGATTCTATTAACTTGACCGCCACCAATACCAAGAGCTATTCCATTATTAGCAACAACTATAGCATTTGATTTAACATATTTAACTACCTTCATACCAAATAACAAATCTTTCATTTCTTCATCAGTTGGTTTAACTTCTGTTACAACTTTGATTTCTTCAATTAACTTGCTATCTTCTTCTTGAACAAGCATTGCTCCATCAACTGTAACCATATATTTATCAGCTTTGGGAGTATTATTAAATTTAAGAACTCTTAAGTTCTTTTTAGTCTTTAATACGTCTAAAGCATCTTCATCATATTCTGGCGCTGCTATAACTTCTAAGAAGATTTTAACCATTTCTTCAGCTGTTCTCTTATCTACTTTTCTGTTAAAAGCAACAATTCCTCCAAATATTGAAGTTGGATCTACTTCATAAGCTTTCATATAAGCTTCATAAGCATCTGTGCCTATTGCAACACCACAAGGTGTATTATGTTTTAAAGCACAACAAGAAGGATCTTCAAATTCGCTTGCACATTTCCATGCTATATCAACATCTTTAAAATTGTTATATGATAATTCTTTACCATTTAACATTTCAAAAGTATTCATAGCTCCATCAAGCATTGTTGAAGAATAAACTGCAGCACTTTGATGTGAATTTTCACCATATCTTAATCCTTGCATTTTCTTATATGAAACTGAAAGATATTCTGGATATTCTTCTTCATCATCAGCTAATAAGAAGTTTGAAATAGCTCCATCATAAGCACTCATAAGATTAAATACCTTACCAGCTAATCTCTTCTTAGTCTTTAAAGAAGCTTCACCATTTGATTCAACTTCTTCTATAACAACTTTATAGTCATTTTTATCAGAAATTACTACAACATCTTGGAAATTTTTAGCTGCTGCTCTAAGCATTGTAGGTCCACCAATATCTATGAATTCAACTTTTTCTTCAAATTCTAAATCTTCTTTAACTTTTTCAAAGAATGGATAAAGATTTACAACAACATAATCTATTGTATGAATATCTCTTCCTTTTAATGTATTCATATGTTCTTTGTTATCTCTTATTGCTAATATTCCAGCATGAACTAATGGATGAAGAGTCTTAACTCTGCCATCTAACATTTCTGGAAAGTTAGTAACTTCGTTAATTTCAATTACATCTAATTCATTTTCTTTTAAGTATTTATAAGTTCCACCTGTTGATACAATTTCAACATCCTTAGATACTAAAAATTTAGCAAAATCTAAAACTCCATCTTTATCAAATACACTTATTAAAGCTCTCTTTTTCACGAAAAACCCCCCTGTTAATCAGTTAATAGTTAAGAGTTAACAAATAACAGTTTATAAAGAAACCCCAAAGGAGTTTCTTTATTATTTACTGCTAACTTAAATACTCTAACTGCAACTGGTTATATCTTTTTATTTTACAAAATCACTTGATAATTATAAACTTAATCACTAATTTTCAATTACCTTCGCTTTACCATCAATAATGTTAACTTTACCTTCACTAATTAATTTAATTGCTTTAGGTAATATCACATGTTCTTTTTCTAATATTCTATTTTGAAGCGCCTCTGCATCATCTTCAAAATAAACCGAAACAACTTCTTGAAGAAGAATTGCTCCTCCATCAACTTCTGAATTCACAAAATGTACTGTACATCCAGAAAATTTCACACCACTTTTGATTACAGCTTCATGAACCTTAAGTCCGTACATTCCAGGCCCACAAAAAGAGGGAATTAAAGATGGATGAATATTGATAATTCTATTATCAAATTCCTTTAATATTTCACCATCTAAAATTGCTAAAAATCCCGCAAGAACTATTAAATCAACCTTCCCCTTTGTTAATTCTAAGATCTTGTTTGAAGATTCTTCCCCATATTCTTTTCTACTTACAGTAAAAGTATCTATATTATGTTTTTTCGCTCTCTCCAAAGCATAAATATTGTCGCGACTTCCGATAACCATTTCTATTTTGCCATTAATATATTTATTTTCTACTGCATCTATTACAGATTGAAGATCTGTTCCTCCACCTGAAACTAAGACTGCTATTTTAAACAAATACCTTCACCTCCAGATGTTACATATCCTATTTCATAAGCTTTTTCTCCCATTTCTACTAAAGCTTTTATAATAGGCGATACATCTGCTTCATTAACAGCAAGCACAAATCCTATTCCCATATTGAAAGTATTATACATATGATCTTTATCTACACCTTTTTCAATAATTCTTTCAAATATAGCTGGAAGTGGATATGACTCCTTATTTATTACTGCAGTGAAATCTCCACCATTAAACATTCTTGGAACATTTTCAATGAATCCACCACCAGTAACATGAGCCATTCCCTTGATTTCGTAACTTTCTAATAATTTAAGTACAGGTTTTACATAAATTTTAGTTGGAGTAATTAATGTCTTCCATACTTCTTCACCATTAAATTCTTCATTTAAATCTGGGAATACTTTTCTAATTAATGAATAACCATTAGAATGAACTCCTGAAGAAGCAATTCCAATTAATTTATCTCCTGCTTTAATATTACTTCCATTTATGATTTTATCTTTATCAGCAATACCTACTGCAAATCCAGCCATATCATATTCTCCATCAGAATAAAATCCTGGCATTTCAGCAGTTTCTCCACCAATTAAAGCACAATCAGAATCTACACATCCATCTGATATACCTTTAACTAAATCTGATGCAACTTCAGCTTCAAGCTTTCCACAAGCTATATAATCTAAGAAAAATAATGGTTTTGCTCCATGACATAAAATATCATTTACACACATAGCTACACAGTCTATTCCAACTGTATCATACTTTTTATTCTTAAATGCAATTTCAAGCTTAGTTCCTACGCCATCAGTACCTGAAACTAAAACTGGTTTTTCATATCCTGATGGTAATTCAACCATTCCTGCAAAACTTCCAAGTCCATTTAATACATATTGACTCATAGTTCTAGCTGCATATTCCTTTATTAATTTAACTGATCTATATCCTTCTTCTATATTAACTCCAGCTTCTTTGTAAGTAATCATCTATTAATCCTACCTTTCAAGATCTTCTACTGGTGCTGCTACTGGATAAACTCCATTAAAGCATCCCATACAAAATTCTTCTCTATTATCACAACTCTTATAAACGCCTTCTTCACTTAGGTATCCTAAGTAATCTGCCCCAATCATAGCTCTAATTTCTTCTACAGTATTGTTAGCAGCAACAAGTTCACTTCTGTAAGGAGTATCTATACCAAAGTAACATGGATACTTAACTCCTGGTGATGCAATTAAGAAATTAACTTCTTTTACTCCTGCACGTCTAAGTGATTCAATTAGGTGCTTTGAAGTAGTACCTCTTACTATTGAATCATCTATAAGTATAACTTTTTTGCCCTCTAAATTTACCTTTAATGGATTTAATTTTACTGCCACTGCTCTTTCTCTTATTTCTTGAGATGGTGAAATGAAAGTTCTTCCAACATATCTATTTTTAATAAATCCAGTATCATAAGGTATTCCAGATGCTTTAGCATATCCTATAGCTGCTGGTATTCCTGAGTCTGGAACTGCAATAACAAGGTCTGCATCTAATGGATGTTCCTTAAATAATTGTTCTCCTGCTTTTACTCTTGTTGTATGAACTTCAAGTCCATCAATTCTTGAGTCTGGTCTAGCAAAATATATATATTCAAAAGCACAAGTTTGACATTTAGTATTTTCTGAATATTTATATGATTGTATTCCATCTTGATCTATTATAACTATTTCCCCTGGTTCTATGTCTCTTACAAGTTCAGCTCCAACAGCATCCAATGCACAGCTTTCAGAAGTTAATATATAACCTTCTTCAATTTTCCCAAGACAAAGTGGTCTAATTCCATGAGGATCTCTAGCTCCAATTAATTTATCCTTTGACATAATAGTTAATGCAAATGAACCTCTAACAGCTGACATAGCATCAACTACTGCTTTTGCAAGACCTTTTTTAGCACTTCTTGCTATGAGACAAGCAATTACTTCTGAATCTGTTGTAGTATGGAAAATTTGACCTGCATCTTCAAGTAATTCTTTTATAACATCAGCATTTACTAATGTTCCATTGTGAGCCATGGCTATTGGTCCCATTTTTGAAGTAGCTAATATAGGTTGAGCATTTTCAATACCCTTTCCTCCAGCTGTTGAATATCTAACATGACCTATAGCTATATGACCTTTTAATTTATTTAAATCATCTTGCTTAAATGCTTCTGTAATAAGACCTAATCCTTTGTGTATATCAATTTTCTCACCGTCTGCTACTGCTATTCCGGCACTTTCCTGTCCTCTATGTTGAAGGGCATAAAGTCCATAATAAGTCATTGATGCAACATCTATTGGATTATTAGCATAAACACCAAAAACTCCACACTCATCCTTAAATTTATCATTACTTGGATCCATTATTAATTCAAAATTTGGATTACTCATTTACACAATCCTTTCATCATCTTTTTAATTCAAATTGAAAATTGACATTTGACAATTAAGAATAATTTTTTAAATATCTTTCAACTTATCAAAAAATTTTTCCTTAATTGTTCACCGTCAATTATACATTGCAAATTATTTTGAAATTCTCTTTAATATTTCAACATAGGCATCTTTAACATTACCTAAATCTCTTCTAAATCTATCTTTATCTAATTTTTCTCCTGTAGTAGCATCCCAGAATCTACAAGTATCTGGTGAAATTTCATCAGCTAAAACTACTGTTCCATTAGGTAATCTACCAAATTCAATTTTAAAATCAATTAAGTTAATATTTTGTTCTTTAAATACAGCTTTTAATACATCATTAATTTTTGCTGTCATATCGTAAATTACTTTTAATTCTTCAAAAGTTGTAGCCCCAATTCCAACAGCATGGAAATCATTTATTAATGGATCTCCTAATGAATCATCTTTATATGATAATTCAAATACAGTAGTTTTTAGTGCAAATCCTTCTTCAAGACCTAATCTCTTAGCCATGCTACCTGCTGCAACATTTCTTACGATTACCTCAAGTGGTACTATTTCAACCTTCTTACATAATTGTTCTCTATCATTTAATTTTTCTATAAAGTGAGTCTTAACTCCTGCTTTTTCTAACATTTCAAATATAACTGAAGTTATAGCATTGTTCATAACACCTTTATCTTCTATTTGACCCTTCTTTTCTCCATTAAATGCAGTTGCATCATCTTTGTAGTATACAATTACTTCATCAGCCTTATCTGTTGCGTAAATCTTCTTTGCTTTTCCCTCATATAACATTTCTAATTTTTCCATTATAGTTCTACCCCTTCCGCATTTTCCTCAATGAATTTTTTCTTCATATTTAATCTGAATTCTTTTAATTTATTTTTTAATTCTTCATTATTAACTGATAACATTTGAACTGCTAACATTCCTGCATTGTAGCTGTTGTTAATTCCAACAGTTGCAACTGGAATTGATTTTGGCATTTGTACTATTGAATATAATGCATCAACACCTTCAAGTGCAGCCTTAACTGGAACACCTATTACCGGAAGTATTGTCTTTGATGCAATAACTCCTGGTAAATGTGCTGCAAGACCTGCCCCTGCTATTATAACTTGGCACCCTTGTGCTTCAATTTCTTCTAATGTCTCTTCTAATTTTTCTGGTACTCTATGAGCTGAAAGAACAAATGCTTTATATTCTATTCCAAATTCTTTTAACGCATTTGCAGCTCCTCTCATAACTTCTGTATCAGACTTACTTCCAAAAAATATTGCTACTTGCATTTTAAGCCTCCCGATTTTTATATATTAAATTATTTTTATTTATACATATTTGTATTCTTATATTCCTTTGCGCTGTAGAGTGAAATCTTTCCAAAGGAAAGCCGACTCACATTCGTTCGCTTGATAAGTGATTCACACAAAATCATTTTTCAAAGGAAGTTAACTAAGTTCTAATAGCCAAATGTAAGATTTGGATGCTCACTTATCTACTTAAAATACTTAACTCCTGCCTTAAAGATCTTTTGATCAAAATCTCCAGGAATGTTTCTATATAAATCAGTTCCAATTCTTTCACTGTGTGCCATCTTACCTAATACTCTTCCATCAGGACTTGTTATACCTTCAATTCCATACATTGAACCATTTGGATTAAATGGCATATTTAAAGATACATTTCCATTAAAGTCAACATATTGAGTCGCCACTTGACCATTTGCAATTAATTCTTTAATTAAACTTTCTGGAGCAACAAATCTTCCTTCTCCATGAGAAATTGCAACCGAATGTACATCGCCTAGATTAACTTCACTAAACCAAGGTGATTTATTTGAAACTACCTTTGTACTTATTATTGAAGACATATGTCTATTAATATTGTTATAAGTTAATGTTGCCATATCTTCTTTTATGTCTACTATTTCTCCATATGGTACTAATCCTAATTTAATTAACGCTTGGAAGCCGTTACAAATACCAATTGCTAATCCATCTCTATTTTTAAGTAATTCCATTACAGCGTTACTTATTTTTTCATTTCTAAGAGCATTAGCTATAAATTTACCAGAACCATCTGGTTCATCACCTGCTGAGAAACCACCTGGAATCATAAGAATTTGAGCTTTGCTTATTTCGCTTGCAAGTCTTTCTATAGAATCATTAAGTGCTTCCTTAGTAATATTTCTAAATACTACTTGAGTTACTTCTGCGCCTTCTTTTTCGAAAGCTCTAGCACAGTCATATTCACAGTTGTTTCCTGGGAATACTGGGATTACAACTTTTGGCTTAGCAATTTTAACTTTAGGCGAAAGAACTGATTTATTATCATATAAAACTGTTTCTACTTTTTCGCTAACATCTTTAGTCTTTATCTTAAACACTGATTTTAATTTTTCTTCATATGTTTTTTCTAAAGCTTCTATATCTAAGTTCAAATCATATTCTTTTGAAACTATAGCTGGATTTTCTATTGTCTTACCAACTACTTTATACATACAATCTTTTAATTCAGCTTCTACATTAACATCTTTTTTAACTTCTAAGATTATTGTTCCATAATTAAATGCAAATAATTCTTCTTTTGTTAAGTTTTCGAATTCTGCACCTATTCTGTTTCCAAGTGCCATTTTTGTAAGAGCTTCAGAAACTCCTCCAAACTTAACAGCTGATGCTGAAATTACTTTTCCACCTTGTATTAATGTATAAAGTACTTCGAAATTCTTCTTAAGCTTATCTATGTTTATAGTTCCATCTTCTTTCTTTTCAGTTTGAAGTAAAACTAAATTTGATCCAACTTCTTTAAATTCTGGTGATATTATATGTTTAGCTTTTTCAACACCTACTGCAAAAGATACAAGTGTTGGTGGTACATCCATATCGCCAAAGCTTCCTGACATTGAATCCTTGCCGCCTATTGCTGCAGTTTCAAATGATATTTGAGCTTCAAAAGCTCCAAGTAAAGCTGCAAATGGTTTACCCCATCTTGCACTATCTGTACCTAATTTTTCAAAATATTCTTGGAATGTTAATCTAGCTTTTCTGTAATCTCCACCCATAGCAACAAGCTTTGTTAAACTTTCAATTACTGAATAGTAAGCCATGTGATATGGACTCCAAGTACCAAGTTCAGGATTAAATCCAAATGTCATTAATGTAGCATCTGCACTTTCCCCATCAAGTACTGGGATTTTAGCTGCCATACCTTCTGCTGGAGTTTTTGCATACTTACCTCCAAATGGCATAAGTACTGTCCCATGACCAATAGTTGCATCAAATCTTTCAGATAAACCTTGCTTAGAAGATACATTTAATTTCTTTAAGTTATTTATCCATTCTTCTTTAACATTAATATCTGCTACTATGTATGGATATTCACTAGGTGCTTTAACTGTAACATTAGTCTTTTGAGTAGCTCCATTTGTATCTAAGAAGGTTCTCTTTAAATCAACAATGTTCTTACCTCTCCAGAATAATCTTAATCTGTCTGTATCAGTAACATGTGCAACTAAAGTAGCTTCTAAGTTTTCTTCATTTGAAAGTCTTATAAATTCCTCTGCATTTTCTTTAGTTACTACAACTGCCATTCTTTCTTGAGATTCTGAAACTGCAAGTTCTGTTCCATCTAAACCTTCATATTTCTTTGTAACCTTATCTAAATCTATATCTAATCCTCTGCAAAGTTCTCCAATTGCAACCGAAACTCCACCAGCACCAAAATCATTACATCTCTTAATCATTTTTGCTACTTTTGAATTTCTAAACAATCTTTGCAACTTTCTTTCAGTAGGTGCATTTCCTTTTTGAACTTCTGCTCCACATTCATTTATTGAATCTACAGTATGCTCCTTTGATGAACCCGTAGCTCCACCAACGCCATCTCTACCTGTTCTTCCACCAAGTAAGATTATTACATCACCAAGAACTGGTTCTTCTCTTACTACATTTTCTTTTGGTGCTGCTGCAATAACTGCTCCAATTTCCATTCTCTTAGCTGCATAATTGGGATGATATACTTCTTCGACTTGACCTGTTGCAAGACCAATTTGATTTCCATATGAACTATATCCATGAGCTGCACCTAAAACAATCTTTCTTTGAGGAAGCTTACCTTCTAAAGTATCTTGAATTGATACTGTTGGATCTGCTGCCCCTGTAACTCTCATTGCTTGATATACATAAGTTCTTCCTGATAACGGATCTCTTATTGCTCCACCAAGACAAGTTGCTGCTCCACCAAAAGGTTCGATTTCTGTTGGATGATTATGTGTTTCATTTTTAAACATTATTAAATAATCTTCCATACCCCTTTCAGTTTCAATTCTTACATTAATTGAACATGCATTAATTTCTTCTGAAATATCTAAATCTTCAAGTTTACCTTTTTTCCTAAGTTCTTTCATTGCAATTACTGCCATGTCCATAAGAGTTTTACTCTTTTCTTTTTCTCCATAAACATACTCTCTTGATTTTATGTATCCTTCATAACTTGCTTTTATAGGAGTTGTATATATGTTATCTTCAATTTGTACGTCTTCTAATATTGTTGAGAATGTTGTATGTCTACAGTGATCTGACCAATAAGTATCTATAACTTTGATTTCAGTTATACTTGGATCTCTTTTTTCTCCATTAAAATATTCTTGAATCATAACAAGATCGGAAGTACTCATAGCTAACCCTTGTTCACTATGGAATTCTTTTAATTCATCTAAACTTTTATTGGTAAATCCATTTAAGATTTGGACATCTTTAGGCATGTTTGAAAGTGATGATAAATCTTTGCTATTTATATCTACTTCCCTTGAATCAACTGGATTAATATAATAATTTTTAATTTTTTTTATATCGTTTTGTGAAATGTTTCCTTTTAATACTACTATTCTAGCACATTTAATTTCTATCTTGTCTTCAGCTGTTAAAAGAGCTAAACATTCAGATGCTGAATCTGCTCTTTGGTCATATTGACCAGGTAAAAATTCTACTCCAAAAGCTACTTCTCCTTCATTCATTGGTAATTCTGATTCGTAAACTACGTCTACTGTTGCTTCTGAAAAAATTGTATGTAAAGCCTTTTTATAATATTCTTCTGATATATCTGCAATAACATATTTATTAACAAGTCTTACCTCATCTAAATCTGCTACGCTCAAGTTATCTCTAAAATCATTTAATAAACTTTGAGCTTCTACATTAAATCCTTTTTTCTTTTCAACGAATACGCTTCTAATATCTAACATCTTAATTCCTCCAAAAAATATTATGAGATTTAGCTTAATCACTACTTCTTTGCAATGGCGAATGTTTTTATACAACATTCTATTAACTTTCGTATCGATATTTTAAGATTATCATTTAACACGTACGATGTCAACTTATATTGTGTTATTTTTTCATTAATTTTGCTTTTTCCCGAATTTTAATAGGTTTTTTTCTTTTTATAATTCGTATTTATAACTTTTCAAAAAAAATAAGACATCTATATAAGCAATTTTCGACTTAGGCACATGAAAAAATAATAGACCAAATATGCAATGTATATTTGGTGCCAGACAAAGAAGCAAGTTCTGCTCATAGCAAGCCTATTCTCAGAATTTGCTAACGCAGTATGGCGCAAAACAGACAATCATACTGGTCTATTATTTTTTTTTGATTGTGCCTTATATAGATATCTTAGTTTTCATTTATTAAAGAAATAATATACCTACTCCCAATATACTAATAAAAGCTCCTAGTATTTCTTTTTTAGTTACTGCTTCATGAAAAACAATTATAGAAATTGGTATTATTATAATACGCGAAATTGACATAATAGTTGAAGCAATACCAGTTGCAGTATATTGAAGTGCTAGTAGAGAAAATGACACTCCTAAAAATGGACCAAAGAAAGAACCTAATGTTATATATTTCATTACCCTTGCTTGTTTAATAGCTGAAAAAACATTTCTCCAAGCATTTGAATATGTAATTATAATAGAAAATCCTATTATTCCTGCAATAGTTCTAATTTGAGTTGCTGCAAAAGCATCATAATTTCCCATTCCAACTTTACTAAAAATAAGCCCAAAAGCCTGTCCTAAAGCTCCCAAAAATGCATAAAAGAACCCCTTTATAGGTTTAGTCAACTTAACACTTTTCTCCTTAGAATTTTTCACTAAAATAACAAGTGCTATACCATAAATAGTAATCAGCATTCCTATTATATCTAACAGTGTAAGCTTTTGACCTATAATAATATAATCAGCTAAAGCTGATAAAATCGGTACCGTTGCCATTATAAGCATCGATAAACGTGCTCCTATTAGAACATATGCTTCAAATAAAAATAAATCACCAACTACAAAACCAATAATTCCAGAAATAAGTAACCAAATCCAATTAGTAGCAGTAGCATCTAAAGGTAAAAATATTCCTCTTGTGAAAAAAGTGTATATCCCTATAAATACAAAAGCAATAATTAACCTAATATAGTTAACACTTAAGGAACCAACCTCCTTCCCTGAATATTCAAAAGCAATTGGAGAAAAAGTCCAGCATATTGCTGTAGCGAGAGCTGCAAATTCTCCTAAATAAGAATGTAACATATTTTTAAAACTCCTCTTTATAAATAATTTCTCATAAGATCCTCTAATGTATCTCTTCTTCTGATAATTTTCGTTTCCCTATTTTCTTTTATAAGAACTTCTGTTGGTCTAAGTCTATTATTATGACGATGAAGAACTTGAACTTGCACATACGTATACAGCAGATTTATGTAAAAAAATGTAGATAATTTAATACAATATGCAGAGAATGATAAGGCTTATTTGTTTCGTGTTTTTAAAAAGATAGATGGAAGCTATATTGGTGGTGTTATTATAAAAACTATTATGCGGAATATTTTTCAGTGGGGCGAGATTGGATATTGGTTACTCAACCAGCATTGGTGAAAAGATTATGGAAGTGATATGGTGAATCTTGCAATTTATGTGGATTTTAAAGAACTATGCTTCCTTCGGCCGGAAGCACAAATCAATTTAGATAATGTTGCTTCTCAAAAAACTTCTGAAATACCAGGAATGAAGTTCGAGTGTATTAGAAAAGAATTCGTATTTGAATTTGATGCATGGACAGATAATATGATCTATGTTATAAACAATCCAAATTATCCATGATTATAAAATTAATGCATACTTTTCTACCATTGGCAATTGTATAATTTTCACAGCTAGATTTCAACCTTATATTAAAGCATAATCTATTGCAAAGAAAAAGGCCATAAGAATATCTTATGACCTTGTAGTTTACTATCTGTCAAAACTTCTATTGTTTCTTTGTTGTTTTCTAGATCTTCTACAATCCGGACATCTAACTGGATCGTTATCAAATCCTTTTTCTTTGTAGAATTCTTGTTCTCCAACTGTGAAAATAAATTCCTTTCCACAATCTTTACATACTAAAGTTCTATCTTCCATTACATAATCCTCCCCTTTTTCCCAAAGATATAATCCGATACTCGACCCTATCTCTGAGACAGAGGTGAAAGTATACAGTATTGATTAAATCTTGAATTATCTTGCTTATTTAGGATATCATATTTTCATTTACAATTCAACACAAATTCTTACAATTAAGTAATATAATTCGCAATTTTCTAAACATTTAATCTAATTCAAAATCCTTTACTTAAAGTTAATTTTCAAAAATCAATCCTTCTTGAAGTTTACCTTCATTCATAGAAACTATTCTATCTGATACCCCTTTAGCAAAATCCATATCATGTGTTATGATCATCATACTCATGCCCTTTGAACTTAAACTTTTTATTAAGTTTGCAACTTCTCCAGTAAGGCCTGGATCTAAAGCAGAGGTTGGTTCATCAAAACACATAATTTTAGGTTCTAATACTAATGCTCTTCCAATTGCAACTCTTTGTTTTTGTCCACCTGATAATTCAAAAGGATAATTATCTTTTTTTTCTAATAAATTTAAAAAGCCAAGAGTTTCTTCTGCTTTTTTTATTGATTCCTCTTTACTCCACCCTAATACTTTTTGAGGTGCTTCAATTAAATTTTCTAAAACGGACATATGTGGAAATAAGTTGAAATTTTGAAACACTAACCCTATGTCTTTTCTTATTTCTTTAAGATCATTTTTATCTGCATACTTTCCGTCTTTGCATAGAATTTTCCCGTTTATTTCTATATCACCTTGATCACAATGTTCTAATGCATTTACACATCTAAGTAATGTAGTTTTCCCACCACCAGAGTGTCCTACAACAACTAGGATTTCACCTTCTGTTATTTCAAGATTAACACCTTTTAAAACTTCTGTATTTCCAAATTTCTTTTTTATATTATTAATTTTAAGCATATACGTTCCTCCATATTACTTATAATAGTCATATTTTTCTTCAATTTTCTTTAAAATTTTACTGAAGATTGCTATTACAATTAAATACACAACTCCAACTATTAAAAGCGGCACCAACGAAACTTGCCTATTAGTAGCCATTTGACCTATTTTTAACAGTTCATCAATTCCTACTACATAAACTAAAGAAGTATCCTTAACTAAAGTTGTCACTTCATTTGCAACTGGTGGAATAACTGTTTTAAATGCTTGTGGAAGTATAATTCTAAAAAATATGTCCTTTGCACTTAGCCCTAAAACTTGAGCGCCTTCAACTTGTCCACTATCTACAGACATTATTCCAGCTCTAAATATTTCTCCAAAATAAGCTCCATAATTTAAAGTAAATGCTAAAATTGCAGCTGGAAATCTATCAAAAGTCACGCCTACAATAGGAAGTCCAAAAAATATTACTATGATTTGTAATAACAAAGGTGTCCCTCTCATTATAAAAACATATACCCCGCTTATTTCTCTTAATATTAGAGATTTAGATGTTCTCATTACAGCAACTATTATTCCAAGGGGAATTGATAATATTAATGTGAGTGCAAATATTTCTAATGTGACTTTAAGCCCCTCTAATACTTGAGGCATTATTTGTGTATAACTCAAGGTCATGTCCTCCTCTTTGTTTCTCCTATAATTAACTTTACAACAAAATTAAAATTTTAATTATATTTATCAAAGGCATATCAAATATAATAACCCTTATACAATTAAAGTTATTTTTATTGTATATGCGCTAGTAATTCTATTATTTAAGAACTATATCTTCTTGGAACCATTTCTTAGATATTTCTGTTGCTGTCTTATCTGCCACTACTTCATCAAAAGCTTTATTAAAGGCTTCAACAAATTTAGTATCACCTTTTCTAATTCCGACACCATATTGTTCACTACCAAAGTCTTCTGATAAAATTTTATACTTTTCTTGTCCTCTAGCCTTCATATAATATCTAGCTAAAATTTCATCTACTACAATTGCATCTAATCTTTTTGCTTCTAAATCCATTAATGCAGCATTATTATCTTTAAATGTAACAAGCTTTCCACCGTCAAGACTCTTCAACATATTTGCTTCTGCTGCTACAGCATCTACTGCAGTAGATTCATTTTGTGCTCCAACTTTTTTCCCTGCTAAATCCGCTTTCGCATTTATCTTAGAATCTGCAAGTGTTACTATAACTTGTTTATTATCTAAATATGGCTTTGAAAATTCAACCTTTTCTTTTCTTTCATCACTAATTGAATATCCATTCCAAATTAAATCTATATTCCCATTCTTAAGTTCCGTCTCTTTCATTGTCCAGTCAATTGGTTGGAATTTAACTTTTTTATTAAGTTTCTTAGCAACTGCTTCTGCAAGTTCTATATCAAACCCAACTACTTTTCCACTTTCATCTTTAAATCCCATTGGAACGAAAGTATCATCAAAACCTACTACTAATTCCTCTTTATCTAATGTGCTTGCTGATGCTTTTGTTTCTTCTTTTTTACTACCAGTGTTCCCCGAACAAGCAACTAAACCTGTCCCCAATGTAGCCACAACAGCAAATATAGTTAATTTTTTCATTAAAACATTCATCTTCATAAAATTTTCTCCTCCTAAATTGGTTTCTCTATTCACCACTTTATCATACTAAAGTGAAAAATTCAAGTATTTTTTATTTTTTAATTCTTTATACTTAAAATTCAATTTTCCAACATATATTATGATCAAATTTACCAACTTACAACATAATATATGCCACAAAAGGTAATATGTACTAAAACACCTTTCAGCATCAAATTTTATTTAATAATTAAATTTGCAGCATATGCACTTAAATTCTCAATATACTTTATGATTTTTCTGTAATCAGCTAAGTAATAAAAAAATGCTAGTCAAAATGTTAGAGATATATTAAGTTAGACTGTTTATATTAAAAGAAACTCGACTCACATTCGTTCGCTGAGTAAGTTATTCACACAAAATCATAGCTTGCACTGTGTGAAAATTCTGCTAACCAAATACAAGATTTGGAGCATCACTTTTGGTTCTCTACTTAATAAATCATTCTAACTTAATATATTACAGCATTGGCTAGCATCCTAAAATTTTATCTAGTTGAAGAGGCCCTATCCAAGGCTCTTTGTAAATTATCCATATGAGTTGAAAACTCATCAACTGTATCTGTAATTTTTACCTTATCAATTGGATCTTCATATGTATCAACTCTGTCTTTAGCATCCTCGACATTATCTTTTATCTCATCTAATTTATCTGATATATCATCTAATTTTTCCTTAACATCTTCACTTTTACCTTGAAAATCAGCATTATTTAAAGCATCTGTCAATTCATTAGCCTTTTCATTTAATTCTCTCATAGTTCTTTGTGTGTCACTATCAACTTCATCAATTTTATCTGAAAGCTCTTTTGGCGTAGTTCTTAATTTATCCATTACTTCTGTCATTTTTTCTGAATCAAATACTTCATTTACCTTATCTCCTGATGGCTTTTCATCAGTATTTTCTTTTGTCTCAATTCTATAATCATCTTTCAAATTGCATCCGATCAAAGAAAAAGCGAGAATTATGCATAGCATTAAACTCAATATTTTTTTCTTTTTCATTTTTTCACCCCGATTTATATTTTTATACTGCTTAGTATATATTAATATTTTTTTATGATTATTTCAACTATTAACTTATAAAATATAGAATCAGTGAATAATATGAAAATGATGTTTTATAATTTGTATAACATTCTTTTTTTATATTTTATGGTTGCAACTTCACCTATATCTCTTATTGTCATATAATTTGATATACCACCATATATGCCTACTATAGGCATTCCTTGAATAACTTTAGCTAACATCATAGTTTCTGATAAATTCTTTGAGGTTTCTTTTATCAAATAATTTATATCTACTTCATTCTTAAAACCATTATCAATATTATATCCAATTCTATCAATTTCATTAGAATATATAATCTTTTGGGGTGTTTTATTTACACTTGCACAAATTATATTCAAAACAAAAGCTTTTTCTTCTTGTGAATCATATTTAAAACCATAGTTTAAGCAGATTTCATATACAGTCTTTAAAATTATACCTATAAAGACTGGAATATCAGGAAGTCCTATTCCTAAAACTCCTAGAGCCGTTCCTTCTGTCGTTGTAATTCCCTTATTTATCCACACTCCTTTTTTGGCCGTTTTATCAATCCTGTTTAAATTTTTATTATTTATTTGTTTAGATAAAATATATTCATTTATATCAGCTTCATTTCTTAATTTTTCTAAATTATAACTCTTTTCGATTATTGTAGTTCCCTTTTCAAATACATAGTAAAATCCCTTTTCAAAAGCTTTTTCAAATGTTTCCATCATTTTACCAGGAACCTTTTCTTCTATTTTTTCTCTTACTCCTGCAAATTTATTCTTTATATATTCATTTTCTTTTTTATAAAAAAACTTATCTTCTCTCTTTAATAACTTTTCTTTTTGATTCTTTATAATCTTTTTTTCTCTAATAACTTTATAATCTATCGCCATTAATATCCTGCCTCCATTCTTTAGAATTATATTTAACTAATATAATTCTACTAATTAATCTTCCAATCATTATATCTTACTATATATATTAATTCCAAAGAATGAATATTTCAAACATTACATTCTAGCACTTTGAACTAATATTTACATTTAATAAAACTTTCAAATAAAACTTTTACTAAACAAACAACTAACAATACATTTAAGAATGAAGTTATTATAGGTAAAATTTGATGAGTTTAGATTAAAGAGAACAGACGCAATATTAATATAACTAGTAATGCTAAATCCTATAGATAATATGAAAATCCTATATCTTTTTTCTCACTTTGATTTCACTAGCATTTAGTTTATAATTATTAAGATATATTTTAAAATTAAAACCAAAATGCAATTATTGGTTAATTGTATTTTTATAATTCAAATATATTAGACAATAATAAAGCTATATATTTCGAAAAAATATTTAGCTTCAAATTTTTAATTAAAAGCATATTAGGGAGTGATTACATGGATTTTATTAAAGTTGCAGCGGCTTGTCCTAAAACTAAAGTTGCTGATATTAAGTATAATGTTGAAAATATTTTAGTATGTATAAATGATGCTACTGAAAAAGGAAATAAGTTTATAGTTTTTCCTGAACTTTGCGTTACCTCTTATACTTGTGGTGATTTATTTTTGCAAGAATATTTAATTAATAAATCTTTAAATGGAATTAATGAAATATTAAATTCTACTAAAGATAAAGATATTTTAATTGCAGTTGGCGCTCCACTTCTTTCTGGCAGTGTTTTATATAATTGTGCTTATCTTTTATTTAAAGGAAGCGTACTTGGAATAGTTCCAAAATCATATCTTCCAAATTATAGTGAATTTTATGAAAAGAGATGGTTCAGTGAAGGACTTTCTATAGAAAATGAAAAAATAGATCTACCATTTCAAAAGGATATATCATTTGGCACAAATTTAATTTTTTCATCTAACCTTGGAAATTTTGGAATTGAAATTTGTGAAGACTTATGGGTGACAATTCCACCAAGCTCTTATCTTGCTCTTATGGGTGCTCATATAATTGGAAATCTTTCTGCTTCAAATGAACTTGTAAGTAAAATGGATTATAGAAAAAGCCTTATTTCAAATCAAAGTGCTAGAACAATGTGCAGTTACATATATTCATCTGCTGGGGTTCATGAATCTACAACAGATGTCTTATTTAGCGGTCATCTTTTAATAAGTGAAAATGGTTCACTATTAAAAGAAAATACTAGATTTCAAAGAGATAACGAAGTAATTTCTTCTATTGTTGACGTATTCAAACTTAAAGCTGAAAGAATGAAAAATGTTAGTTTTAGAGATTCATCTAAATTTATAAATAAAAAGCCTGTTATGATAAACTTTGAATTTACTGATACTTCTATTGAATGTTTCGATAGATTTGTAGATAAACATCCTTTTGTTCCTTCAGTTGAAAAAGAACGAGAAATAAGATGTAAAGAAATATTCAGTATACAATCATCCGGCTTAGCTAAAAGATTAGAACATACTCAATCTCAAAAAGCTATAATTGGAATTTCTGGCGGCTTAGATTCAACGCTTGCATTGCTTGTAATAGTTAAAACCTTTGAATTACTTGGTTTAGACAAAAAGAATATTGTAACTATAACTATGCCTGGTTTTGGTACAACAGATAGAACTTATAATAATGCTATTGACTTATGCAGAGAACTTGGCACAGACCTTAGAGAAATAAACATAGTTAAAGCTTCTCTTCAACACTTTGAAGATATTGGACATGATAAAAATATTCATGATGTTACATATGAAAATGTTCAAGCAAGGGAAAGAACTCAAATATTAATGGATGTTGCAAATAAAGAAAGAGGTCTTTTAATAGGAACTGGAGATTTATCAGAGCTTGCCCTTGGCTGGTGTACATATAATGGTGATCATATGTCTATGTATTCAGTAAATCCTTCTATTCCAAAAACGCTTGTTAGATATTTAGTAAAATATGTAGCACAAAATGAATCTACAGAAGTTGTATGCAATACTCTTATGGACATATTAGATACACCTGTTAGTCCAGAGTTATTACCTAAAGACGAAAGTGGTGAGATAACTCAAAAGACAGAAGATATAGTAGGCCCTTATGAACTTCACGATTTCTTCTTATATAATTTTATAAAACATGGGTCTACAAAAGAAAGAATATTTTTCTTAGCTAAAACTGCTTTTAAAGATGATTATTCTCCAGGAGAAATAGAAAAATGGTTGGAGAAATTTATGTTTAGATTCTTTACTCAACAATTTAAAAGAAGTGCTCTTCCTGATGGGCCTAAGGTTGGAAGTATTTCTTTAAGCCCTAGAGGTGACTGGCGTATGCCTTCAGATGCAGAGCCTTGGAAATAAAAAAATATCAATAAGCTCTAAACAGTCACTATGTTACTTATTTATTTAAAGTTTATTATTTTTTAATAAATTAACAATATACTTCCACTTTTTAGACTGAATTGTGGAATTTTCTTTCAAGTAGTGCTACAATAAGTGTTATTAAATAAACAATGGCAATAGGCATATCAAGTTCAACTAAGATTCAGATGGGGTTTTATCCCCATCTGAATCTTAGTTGAACTTATCCAGGAGCGTGTAGCCGTTCTCTCCCACTTGGAGAAGTGGAAGTATTACGGATGCTAGCTATCGGATAAAATAAACAAGCCAAAGCCTATATAGATATGGAGGAATAGAAAATGGGGAAAAAAGCTGATATCGACTGGAGTAAATTAGGATTCGATTATATAAAAACTGATCTTCGTTATATTTCAGTTTGGAAAGACGGAAAATGGGATGATGGAACGCTTACTGAAGATAATATGGTTCATATAAGTGAAGCTTCTACTGTCATTCATTATGGTCAAAGTTGTTTTGAAGGACTTAAAGCATATACAACAAAAAATGGTAAAATTCAATTATTTAGACCTGATTTAAATGCTATACGTATGAATGAAAGTTGTGACAAACTTCTTATGCCACATGTTCCTGTAGAAAGATTTATTGATGCAGTTAAACAAGTTGTAAAAGCAAATGAAAAGTATGTTCCACCATATGGAAGTGGCGCAACTTTATATATTAGACCATATTTAATGGGTGTTGGAAATAATATTGGTGTTAAACCAGCTCCAGAATACATCTTTGGGGTATTTTGTATTCCAGTTGGTCCTTACTTCAAAGATGGAGTATCTCCTTGTAATTACATAGTTTTAGATGAATATGATAGAGCAGCACCTCATGGTACTGGTGGTAACAAAGTTGGTGGAAATTATGCAGCGTCTCTGCAAGCTCATGCTGTAGCTGTAGAAAAAGGTTTTGCTGATTGTATTTATTTAGATCCAGCAACTCATACTAAAATTGAAGAAATAGGTGCTGCAAACTTCTTTGGAATAACTAAAAATGATGAATTTATTACACCTTCATCTCCATCTATTTTACCAAGTATAACTAAGCGTTCTCTTCTTTATATTGCAGAACATTATTTAAAAATGCCTGTTTCTGAAAAAGAAGTACCTATTGATGAAATAGATCAATTTAAAGAAGCTGGTGCTTGTGGAACAGCTGCAGTAATTACTCCTATTGGAGGAATCCAATACAAAGATAAATTACATGTATTCCATAGTGAAACTGAAGTAGGTCCTATAACTCAAAAATTATATGATTTACTTTTAGGAATTCAACTTGGTGATGTTAAAGCTCCTGAAGGCTGGATATATGAAGTAGAATAATAATAATAAAAGTAGGTAGATGCAATTTGTATAAAAATGCATCTACCTACTTTTTTTATTATTGTTTCAAATGTTTCTACATGCTGTACTTTTATATTATTAGTAGAATTAAATCTATTTTACTTGTTTTATTTAAAATTATTTTTGATATAAGTTCTCTCAATCATCATAATTTTAATTGCTGAATTATATAAATAAAATAATTAAAACTAAATTCATACTTTATAAACTTTTATAAAAATCGTACGAATATATAAATAAGAAATTAAATAGAATAAATCAAAGCAATTGCTTTTATAATAAAGGAGGAATATGTATGCCTGATAATAGAATAATTTCTTCAAGTAAATATGTTGTAAATGGAGTAACTCGCATTACTACTGAAAATAGTATAACTAAAAGACCTTATGCCAAAACCGATGTTTCTTCTGATAAAAGGCATAATAATTCTAATTCCTTTGATGACTCTTTACATTCAAAAGCTAAAAAGAAAGCTCACACTGATGATTCAGCTAGTTTTTCAAATGAATTAGATAATATGTTAAGATTGAAAAGTGAAGAAAATTCTAGATTAGTTCAAGCAAGATTTAACCACCATGATTTAGTTGAACCTAAACCTATTGCAAATCCTATAGAAACAGAATTGCACAATAAATTAGGCCAAGCTATGGAGAAAGGTAAAATAGATGCATCTATTTTAACAAAAAAAATCGAACTACTTAATGCTTTAAGACATGAATCTAAATGATTAATATAGAGTTTCTCAAAATTAAATTTAAATAATTAAAATGGAACCTATAAAATAGACTCTTATAAACGTCTATCTTATAGGTTCCATTTTTAATTTGTCAACAATCTTTTTATACAGCTGCTAATTTATGCAATCTGCTATATTCCCCTTGTTTTCTCATCAACTCATCATGTGTTCCTTGTTCTATTATTCCTGTATTTCCCAAAACTATAATTTCATCTGCATTTTTAACAGTAGATAATCTATGTGCTACTACTATTGTTGTTCTTCCTGCACATAATTTTTCTAAGGACTCTTGAATTATACGTTCAGTTGCATTATCTAAAGCAGAAGTTGCCTCATCTAATATTAATATTGGTGGATTTTTAAGGAAAACTCTTGCAATAGAAATACGCTGCTTTTGTCCACCTGATAATTTTACTCCTCTTTCCCCAATATAAGTATCATAACCTTCAGGTAAAGTATTTATAAATTCATGAATATTAGCCATTTTAGCTGCTCTTAACAATTCTTCTTCAGTTGCATCTGCTTTTCCATATAATATATTATCTCTTATGGTTCCTGTAAATAAGAATACCTCTTGCTGCACTATTCCAATATTTTCTCTAAGTGAATCTAATTTAACATCATAAATGCTTTTATTGTCAATTAAAATGTCACCGCTTTCCGGCTCATAAAATCTAGGAATAAGATTACAAAAGGTAGTTTTCCCACCACCTGAGGCTCCAACTAAAGCTAACATTTTGCCCTTATTAATCTTTACTGAAACATTCTTTAAAACTTCTTTTCCTTCATAGCTGAAATCGACATTTTTAAATTCAATTTCACCTTCTATATCATTTTTAAGTTCAATTGCATCTTTCTTATCTTTTTCTCTATCTTCGTCCATGATTTCCATATATCTTTGGAAACCTGTAATCCCATTTTGAAATTGTTCCATAAAATTAATAAGCTTTTTTATTGGTTCTGTAAATAACTTTATAAATAACATATATGCCATAAAGTCGCCTACAGTTATAAATCTAACTAATGTAAATATTCCTCCACCTATTAATCCTACATAATTTAATATATCTATTCCAAAACTAGAACCAGAAGAATATTCGGCCATTACTTTATAAGCTTTTTCTCTAGCCTTAATAAATTTTTTATTTCCTTTTTCAAATTTTTCTTCTTCAGATTTATGACTTACAAAAGCCTTTGATATTTTTATTCCTGAAATACTATTTTCAAGGCTTGCATTAACTGCACCCGTTTCTACTTTAGTTTCAAGAAATGCTTTGTTCATCTTCTTTCTTTGATGTAAAGTAAACCATACTATAAATGGTATAAATGCAAATATTAATATTGTAAGAGGTACATTTATTGTACACAATAATATAAATGACCCTGTAAGCATAACAATTGATATAAATAAATCTTCTGGTCCATGATGAGCAAGTTCTGAAATATCCATTAAATCATTAATGATTCTAGACATTATATCTCCTGTTTTATTATTATCAAAGAAACTATTTGGTAATTTTTGAAGATGCCTAAATATATGTCTTCGCATATCCCCCTGCATCCTTACTCCTACAACATGTCCCCAATACTGCATAAAATAACCACAAGCAGATTTAATTATAAAAATAATAAATAATATTATTGCAAATATAATAATCAATCTTAAATCTCTATTAGGAATTGAATCATTAACAAGTTGTCTTGTCATCATAGGATATACTAAATCACATAAAGATGCTACAAATGCTACTACTAAATCTAAGGTAAATAATAATTTATATGGTTTATAAAACGAAATGAATTTCTTTATCATTCAAATATCGCCTCTCTTTCTTTGTTTTATATTTAAAAATGATATTTTCATAAAATTATGGAATAAAAATTATATAGCTTGTATATAATTAAACTAAGATACATAATTTTACAATTGTTTGGTGGTGAATAAATTTGATAAGAAATTTTTTTTATATAATTAATTTTAGCTTAGGAATACTTTTACCTTTATTTTCTTTAAATATAATAATAAATAAATCAGATCCTAACACCTTTTTCCCATTAATTTTTGTTTGCTTAGGTTTTTGTGATACTTTACTTGGAATCAATTTATTAAATGCTAATAAAAAAATCTTAAGTATTTCCAGCTTCATACTTGCAACATTTCTATTTATTTTAGTTGGAAGTAAAATCTGCATATATAGCTAAAAATGAAATTTTAACTATATTTTATTTAAAATTTCATTTTTACATTTTTCTAGATCTTTATTAAATATTCCTTTTACTTCAACTGGTTTATTACTAAATACTAATATATTTCCTTGGAAATATATTGCCTCATCTAAATCATGAGTAACCAAAATAACCATTCTTTTTTCTTTATTTAATAAATCCTTAAATTCATCTATTATTGTATATTTCAATTTATAATCTAAAGATTTAAAAGGCTCATCCATTAAGATAACTTTTGATGGTTTACCAAAAGCTCTTGCTATGTTTACCCTTTGTTTCATTCCACCACTTAATGAACTTGGATATTTATTTTTTATATCAGAAATTCCAACTAATTCTAATAGTTCATTTATTTTTTCATCTATAATAGAATTCTGATAATATTTCTTTAATGTAAGTTCTAAATTTTCCTTAACTGTAAGCCATTCTATTAATCTATCTTCTTGAAATATGTAACTTATATCCTTTAGTGAAATTCCTTGAACTTCTCCACTTTGTATTTCTATGAGTCCTGCTATAATGTTTAAAAGTGTACTTTTCCCACATCCTGATTTTCCTATAATACAATTTACCTTATCATCATAAAAATCTAAATTAAAATTCTTAAATATTTCTTCATTCTCGTAAGATTTATTTAAATTTCTAATACTTATATTCATCTATTCCACCTATATATTTTTTTCTTCAATAGATAATTTATTATCTCTAAAAATATTGATATAAAAACAATAATCACAATCCATGCAAAAATTCCAGATACATTAAAATTCACTTTTTCTAATTGTATCTGAGAACCTATTCCAAATTTAGGCTGACCATATACTTCTCCCGTAATCACAACTTTAAAAGTAAGTGAAAAAGTTGATACAAAAATACTCATAAAATAAAATTTCATAACTGGATAATAAATCTTTCTTATTTTGTCTTTTAAGCTGACTTCATATATTTTTGTCATATCAATTATTTTTTTATCTATTTGCATAAGACTATTTCTTACACCTTCATAAAGCACTGGAAATATTATAGCAAATCCAACTGCAAAAGGAGTTATATCCTTATCAAACCATACTAATAAAAGAACAACAAGTACCATAGTTGGAATTGTCTTTGCGAACGAATTTACAGGTTGCATTAAATATCTGAAAAAGGGATACACAGCTCCGAGTACCCCTAAAATCATAGAAAAAACTAAAGCTAATATATAGCTTAGTATAGTTCTATAAAAACTACTTAAAATAACCTTCCAAAAATTTTGTTCCATAAATATAAGCTTAATAGCTTCAATTACCTGTCGTATCTTTGGAATATATATATCGTTATTTGTTATTATTGCAATTACCTGCCACAATCCTATGAAAAATAAACATGATATTAAAGTATATAATTTACTTTTCCATGAATATTTCATCATTTGGCACGCTTCCTCCTATTGTCTTTGGATCAAATTGATTTAATTTCTCGAAATAAGTTTTATATTCCTTATACGAATCCTTAATATCTACATACTTTATATTTGACTTATCCATCGCCTTCACTATTATTGGCTTCTTAGCTGAAATACCTATTTCTTCACAATAAGTTCCTAGAGTCTCCTTATCACTATATGCCCATTCAATTCCTGTCTTAACCTTTGCTAAAAATTCTTTTACAAATTCTTTATTTTTTTCATATAATTCCTTTTTAACTATAATTGTTGCTTGTGGGTATCCATATTCTGAATTATTTATCTTTTTCCACTCTTTATTTAAATCTAGCATTACCTTAAATTTTTCATTTTTACTTTGAACTGTAGATAAAGCTGGTTCTGGTATTACTGCATATTGTGTCTTTCCTGATAATATTATTGGTGCAAGTTCATTTACTCCATCAACATAACTAAAATTAATATCCTTATCTACATCAATACCTTTATCCTTAAGTACTGTTCTTGCAATTATATCAGGTGTCAATCCCTTACCTATGTTATAAACTTCTTTTCCCTTTAAATTATCAATTGTTTGATTTTCATTAGTTGAACCTATGTAAAAAGATCCGAATCCAACAGTCCCTGCTATCTTATATTCTTTAGTCTTATTAAATGCAATTGCTGCTAAATTTGAAGGTACTATTGCTATATCTGGCTCACTTTTCATAACACTCGTGCTTAAACTTTCAGAATTTTTTTCAACTGTATAAGTAATATTATAACCTGATTTAACTTCAGGTTTTTCCTTTATAAGTTTTGCTACTGCTATAGCTGGAAGTCCATCTGGTGCTACAAAATTAATTTGTTTAGTTTCTGCAATCTGCTTTTTAGTTTCATTTTGAGCTACATTATTATTTCCACATCCTATAAATGTTAACATTGATAATATCATAACCAAAAATAATGATAATTTCTTTTTCATTTTTTAATTCCTCCTTCAAGAATTTTAATCCCCATCTGAATCTTAGTTGAACTTATACCCTCAAGGGGTACCTCGCCTAGGGTATAGCCACTGTTATCTCCCAATTAAAGAAATGGAAGTTTTACAGTGGCTATACATCAGATAAAAAATAATAAGTTAATTTACCATTATAGTACTATTAATTAATATTTACTCTTAATTATAATATCATATTAACATAAAAATACCAAATTTCACTTTAAACTATTTAATAGAGTAAAAGTCAGTAAACACTTCTATTTACACATAGATATTAATCTCTCTATAATTGATATTACTCTAAAACGCTAATTAATTAGTTATGTTTTTACCATCTTCTTTAATTTAAATTTCCCTACCGCAATGTGGACAATATTTAAAATCTGAATTTACTTTTCTACCACAATTTCCACATGTCTTTATATCATAGTTATTATCATACATATTAATATAATCATCCCCATACATTTCTTGTAAATCCCAGTAAGTAATTTGTACATCTTCGCCTCGTTCAATAGCTTTACCTTTATCTTTTGGAACACTATATAAACATTTACATTTATCACACAAGACATAATATTTTTCATTCCATTTAAAAAGTGGAATGAAAAAGAAATGAAAAAAATCAAAGTTTTTAATTAATCTTCCTGTAACTTTATTTTCGCATTTCTTACAAGTTAAATTATTTAAAACTTTTATTTCTTTATCTTTATTTTCAATACCAAATACTCCTATAAAAAACATCTTATTTTTTACCTCTTTATCATAAAATTTAAAACTTAATACTTTTAATATATGTAATCTAAAAAATGAATATATATAAATCACTTCATTTTATAAAAAGCCAAGGCAATAACCTCAGCTTTTTATAAATTTAACCTTAATATATATTAGACATGCTTTAAAAATATCTTAAAACATACCTTATATTAATTTATGAAAATTATAATGAATTTTTAATTTTATAGTTACCTATATATATCAACAATCATTCCTTGTATTTCATCTATTGTTGCTGCAATATTTATATTACCTTTTTCATCTGATAGCAATGATTGTGTTAATTCTTCAAGCTTAAGATCCACAGTATCAACAGTTATAAAATATTGAGTCTGCCAAAAACTTATATCTTTTTTTGTTTCATACATAAATTTTAATATTGACTCTAAGTACTCTTTTATCATCTTCTTATACATAATTACGTCAACATAAGTCTTAGTTGTTATAAGCTTGGTTCCTCTTTTTTTTATATCATCTATCATTTTATTAAGCTGTTCTTCTGATTTTTTATGTCTTTCTTGACTGAAACTTTGAGAAAAGTCTTTTTTTTCAGAAACTACTTTTCTTTCAGCTGTTACTGTTCCTCTTCTCACTCTTCCTATTTCCATATATACTCAATCCTTTCTTACCTTAAGGCACACTATATCAGTTAACAGTTAACAATTAAGAGTTTATGGTAAAAGTTACTAATATTTTTAAATATTATTTTAATTCTTACTTAATTATATCAAAGTTCTGCATTCTTCACTACTTATATTTTTACGTAAACAAATCATCTATCTCATATTCTTATTATAATTAATATTTTTATATTTCATTTTTTTCCACGTATATAATTTAGCACAATTTCTAATATATATATGTATATATTATTTTTGAATGGAGTGATTTTATCTATGTGGTATGATGTAACTTCACAAGATGTTTTAGATAAATTAAATGTTGCTTTAAGTACCGGGCTTTCTGAATTAGAAGCAAAGAAAAGACTTCTAGAACATGGTGAAAATAAACTAAATTCTCAAAAGAAAAAAAGCATTTGGCAACTTTTCTTATCTCAAATAAATGATGTTATGATTTATATACTTTTTGGTGCAGCTATTATTTCCGCATTTATGAAGGAATATAGTGATGCTGTTATTATATTAATTGTAATTCTAATAAATGCACTCATAGGAGTTATTCAAGAATCAAAGGCTGAAAAATCACTTGAAGCGTTAAAGAAATTGTCCACTCCTAAAGCAATAGTCAAGAGGGATGGAAATATAAGAGAAATTCCTTCCGAGGAAGTTGTTATAGGTGACATCATCATTTTAGATGCAGGAAGATATCTTCCTGCTGATTTAAGATTAATTGAAAGTGCCAATTTAAAAATTGACGAATCAGCTTTTACTGGTGAATCAGTCCCAGCAGAAAAAAATAGTGAAGTAATAAATTCAACTGAAAAAATACCAATAGGGGATCAACTTAACATGGCCTTTATGTCTACTTTAGTCACTTATGGCCGTGGAACTGGTGTAGTTATAAATACTGGTATGAATACTGAAATTGGTAAAATCGCAGATTTACTAAACAAAGAAGAAGATAATACGACTCCTCTTCAAAGAAGGTTAGCATCTTTAGGAAAGACTTTAGGTTTTGGAGCTGTTGGAATCTGCATATTAATATTTATTATTTCTATGTTTCAAGGAAGAGATTGGTTTGAAATGCTTTTAACAGCTATAAGTTTAGCTGTTGCTGCAATTCCAGAAGGACTCCCTGCTATAGTTGCCATAGTTTTAGCTATGGGGGTTCAAAGAATGATTAAACAAAATTCAATAATAAAAAAACTTCCTGCTGTAGAAACATTAGGTTCTGTAAATATAATATGTTCCGATAAAACTGGTACCTTAACTTTAAATGTAATGACAATAAAGAAATGCTGCATAAATAATAAAACTATATCCATAGATGATTGTGATTTAAACAATAATGAAACTAATTTACTATTTGAAGGTATGATTTTGTGTAACGATGCGACATCAAAAAATGGTAATAAAACAGGTGATCCAACTGAAATAGCTCTTTTAGATGCAGGAATTAAATTTAATTTATATAAAGAGGATTTAAATTCTCTTCATGGAAGAATCGATGAAGTTCCCTTTGATTCAGATAGAAAATTAATGAGTACAGTAAATAGATACGAATCTCATTATAAAGTTTTTACTAAAGGTGCTATAGATAATTTACTTAAACTTTCAAATAAAATATTACTAAATGGAGAAATTATTGATTTCACACAAGATAAAAAAAATGAGATACTTAAATTTTCTAATTTAATGTCTGATGAAGCTTTAAGAGTTCTTGGTTTAAGTTACAAAGATATAGATAATGAGAATATTACCTTAAATTCAATAGAACAAGATTTAGTTTTTGTTGGATTAATGGGAATGATAGATCCACCTAGACAAGAAGTAAAACCATCTATTGCCTTATGCAGGCAAGCTGGTATAACTCCAATTATGATAACTGGAGATCATAAAAATACTGCTTTTGCAATTGCTAAGGAGCTCGGTATTGTAGAAAATCTAAACCAATGTATTATTGGAAGTGAAATTGATGCTTATGATGACAAATCTTTTAATAAAGTAGTTAATAACTATAAAGTCTTTGCTAGAGTTTCTCCTGAAAATAAAGTTAAAATTGTAAAAGCCTTTAAATCTCATGGAAATATTGTATCTATGACTGGTGATGGAGTTAATGATGCACCGTCCTTAAAAGCAGCAGATATAGGAGTTGCCATGGGAATTACAGGTACAGATGTGGCTAAAGGTGCTGCTGATATGATTTTAACTGATGATAACTTCACTACAATAGTAAATGCAGTAGAAGAAGGCAGAAATATTTATAATAATATAAGAAAGTCTATAATGTTTCTTTTATCTTGCAATTTAGGTGAAATAGTTGCACTATTTATTGCAATTTTATTTAACTTCAATCCTCCATTACTGCCAATTCATATTTTATGGATTAATTTAATAACCGATAGTTTTCCTGCACTTTCTCTTGGAGTAGATCCAAAAGATTCAACAGTTATGGATAATCCACCAAGAGATCCAAAAGAATCTCTCTTTGCAGGTAATATGGGCGTATTTTTAGCTTTAAACGGGATATTAATTGGATCTACAACCTTAGCTGCATTTAAACTTGGTGAAAGCTTATATATGAATTCCTTAATTCATGCACAGACTTTAGCTTTTGTGGTTTTAAGTTTTTCCCAATTATTTTTCTCACTTTCTATGAGAAGCAAAGAAAAATCAATTTTAAAGATTGGTTTCTTTACAAACAAATACTTAGTAATTTCAATTTTAATTGGTATAATAATTCAAATTTCAATTATTATTATTCCTTTCTTTGCTCAAGTATTTAATGTATTTACTTTAACACTTAGGGATTGGTTTATAGTTTTTTGTATATCATTAATACCTTTTATAGTTAATGAAGTATTTAAGCTAGTAAAATCACATAAGTAAAACCTTTTCATCGCCTAGTTATAACATTTTACTATTTTAATTCCAGTTTTTTATGAATATTGACAAAGTTTTTTCATATTGTTAAATCATAGTTGAAACAAAGAAATATCTATAATAAAATCAATCTTATAAAAGGGATTTAGGAGGTAACAAATATGATAATAAGATGTGTAGATAATAATCTTTGTTCAACATTAACTTTAAGTAAAGAATATATAGTTATAGAGGAAGCTGCTGAATATTATGTAATTCTTGATGACAAGAATGAAGAAACAACTTGCAGAAAAACAAGATTTGAAATTATTGAAGATGGTGGCTTAACTAAAAAAGCTAAAGCTACTATTACAGAATTAACTTATCAATTAGAAAATAATTTTAAAGACATTAAACAATTTTCAATCAGAAAAAATTCTCAAGGTGAAATCAAAGAAATATCTGTAAAGTTCAAATATAACTAAAAAAAGTTCTGCTTAATTGCAGAACTTTTTTATTTGCCTTTTTAGAAATCAAAATGAACTGTTACAAAATAAATGGACGTTTTAAATAAAACAAAAAACTTTCTTAAAAACGTTAGTGAATGAGATTAAACCATGATTTACATTCATTAAAATTACAACCCTACTTTAAGAAACAATCGCAAACAATTCTATCATTTCTAAATTTAACTCAATATATTAATATTATATTCTTTTAGCCATATATTTATTTGAATTAAATAAGCAATTAATTGTGGACCTGTCATTAATTGCCCATACCATGGTGTTTTATATGAGTCACCCTTAGTTTCTATAATTTCTCGAATTGCATTATCATCAATAATTTCATGAATTGGTGATGATTTATCATCTAATATTTTTGTCATCATACCGCATACTATATCTGTATATACTGGGTTATGAGTCTTTGGATATGGACTCTTTTTCCTATATATAATATCTTTAGGAAGTATTCCTTCAAGAGCTGCCCTGAGCAATCCTTTTTCCCTTCCTTTATATAATTTTATCTCTGATGGCATGTTAAATGCATACTCCACCAGCCTAATATCTGCAAATGGTACTCTTACTTCTAAGCTATTATACATACTAGCTCTATCTTTTCTATTAAGAAGATTTACCATAAACCATTTTAGGTTTAAATAAGATATTTCTTTCATTCTATAATCTCGTTTACTTTCATTATCAAGATGTGGAACTTTACTTAATGATTTTTCATATTGAGCTCTAACTAACTCTTCTATCTTCATATTCTTTAAGTTATCATTAACTATAACTTTTCTATTATTAACAAATCTTGCCCATGGAAAAGTATCTAAATAAAACATTTCATCTCTAGTAAACCAAGGATAACCTCCAAAAATTTCATCTGCACATTCTCCTGACAATCCTACTACAAAGTCCTTTCTAATTTCCTTGCAAAATAAAAGTAATGATGAATCAATATCCGCCATGCCTGGCAAATCTCTGGCAATTACTGCATCTTTTAAAGCTAATGCTAAGTTTGAATGGTCTAAAACTACTTTTCTATGATTACTATCAATAAATTTAGCCATTACATCAGCGAAATATTCATCAGAGGTAGGTTGAAACAAAGATGATTTAAAATATTTGTCATTATCTTCATATTCTATAGAATAAGTAGTTAGCTTTTTTCCCTTATCTTTAAATGATTTAGCTGCTATAGCTGAAATAGCTGATGAATCTAAGCCTCCAGATAAAAATGTACATATTGGTACATCTCCAACTAATTGTCTGTTTATAGCGTCTATTAGCAGATCTCTGGTATGGATTATTGCTTCCTCTTCAGTTTCCTTAAATTCTTTGGCCTCTAAGCTCCAATATTCCCAAGTTTTAATAGTGTTATCACTTGAAATCAAAAGACAATTTGCAGGAGCAATTTCTTTTATATCTTTAAATATAGCTCCACCAGGAGTTATGGCTGGCCCAAGTCCAAAAAGTTCTGTTAATCCCTCTCTATTAATTTCTCTTTTAATTTTAGGATTTGCTAAAATAGTTTTTATTTCTGAGCCAAATATAAGAGTATTCTCTTTCATAGTATAAAATAATGGTTTAACCCCCATTTGATCTCTAGCTAAAAAAACCTCACTTTTATCCTCATCAAAAATACCAAAAGCAAAAATGCCAATTAACTTATTAATGCATTCTTTCCCAAAGCAAATATAAGCTGTAAGTAATACCTCAGTATCAGAGTAAGAATCAAAAGTAAATCCTTCTTGTTTTAGTTCTTTTCTTAAATCTTCAGTATTGTATAATTCACCATTATAGACTAATGTATATTTCTTTCCCTCAAATATTTTAGTCATTGGTTGTATTCCACCCTTAGGGTCCACTACAATTAACCTTCTATGTCCGAGCAAAACATTTGAAGAAATGTAATAGCCCTTTGCATCGGGGCCTCTTTTCTCCAAAGTTTTTACCATTCTTTCTAAAATATTTTTATCTTGTACTATATTATCTTTAAAATTTACTAATCCAGCAATACCGCACATTCATTTCACCTTCCAATAGTAATTACACTATTAAAATATGCACTGCTAAAAAAAGTGCGACAGCACAATTTAGATCTTTTACATCTATAAAAAAAGTGCAAAACTCTTGATTAATTTTCATAACTTTATTCCTTTATTTTCTTTCATAAAATTAGCTATCTTCAAAAAAATAAATTATGAATACAATTTTTCATATATCACATACTACTTATATAATATTTTAGTAAAGAGAGAAGGTAAGATAATTTGAATGTCACATCCAATTACCAAGAAAATCTTAATTTGATTCATTCCCATTTGGCAATAGATAAAAGCTTTGATATTGTTGAAAGACCATTTATAGTAGGTGGACGAAATTCTGTTTTATATTTTTTAAATGGATTTATTAAAGATAACATTATGGAAGATATCTTAAAATCTTTTTTTAAAATAGCTCCTGAAACTATGAATTCATATAACACAATAGATGATTTCATAAAAAATGAGGTTCATCATGTATCTGTTAAAGGCGAAACTGATTTGGACAAAATTATATTAGCCTTATTAACTGGTCAAACAATAATTTTTGTTGAAGGTTATCCTTCATTTATAATCCTTGATTTACGTACATATCCTGGAGCAGATTCATCTAAACCTGAAAAAGAAAAGACCTTAAGAGGTGGAAGAGATGGCTTTGTTGAAAAATTAGTATTTAATTCTGCTTTTATTAGAAGACGAATTAGAGATCCTAGATTAGTTTTCGAAATACATCAAATTGGTGATGTTTCAAAGTCAGACGTATGCCTTGCATACATAGATGGAGTTGCGGATAAAAGAATACATGATTTAATAGTTGATAGTTTATCAAAGGTAGATATAAAAGCTTTAACTCTTTGTGATCAAAGTTTAGTTGATGTTATGTGCAAAAAAAATTGGCTTAATCCCTTTCCAAAGGTAAGATATACTGAAAGACCTGATGTAGCTGCTGCTCATATAGTTGAAGGGAAAATAATCGTTATTGTAGATAATTCACCAAATATTATGATTCTCCCAACTGGAATCTTCGATTTTATGCAAGATGTAAATGATTATTATTTTCCACTATTTACAGGAAATTATTTAAGAATTGTTAGAAATTTCATAATGTTCTCAACTGTTATGCTGACTCCACTTTATTTACTTTTTGTAAATGGAAATATATTTCTTCCTCCTTTTTTTGATTTTTTAAAACCCCAGGAACAATTTGCTATTCCTATGTTATATCAATTTATACTTTTAGAATTTGCTATAGATGTATTGAAATTGGCAGGTTTAAATACTCCCAGTCCGCTTGGAAGTGCAATGTCTTTAATTGGAGGTTTAATCCTTGGTGAATATGCAATAAAAACAGGTTGGTTTACTCCTCAAGCCATATTATATATGGCTATAGTGACAATTGGAGATTTTACTCAACCTAGTATAGAAATGAATTTTGCCCTAAAATTTGTGAGAATGATTTTATTAGTACTTTGTGGATTTTTTGGATTCTGGGGATTTATTGGAGGTATTATAGTTATGCTTGTAGTTATGGGAACTACAAAAACAATAGCAGGAGACAAATACTTCTACCCATTAATACCATTTAACTGGAAGAGCCTTAAAAACTTACTATTTAGAACAAGAATATCAAAGGATGTTCAATAATATAATAGATAATTAAAATGAACAATTAACAATCGAGGAACAAATCACTTTGTGATTTGAAAAATGTATTTCAGAAATCTCCTTAAAGAGATTTCTTCATTCATTGCCCACAGGATACCATAAGTATCATAAATTGTAGATTGTTCATTTATTTATTTATTTATTTATTTATTTATTTATTTATTTATTTATTTATTTATTTATTTATTTATTTATAGAAGTCTAGTTCCTTCTTTATCTTGTGTTATTAACTTTTGCTTCATTAATCCACCAAGAGTCATTTTAAAGTAATTTTTACTTGTATTAAATTCTTTCTTTATGTCCTCTGATGAAGATTTATCATTAAATGGCATAAATCCACCATTTTCTTTTAAATACTTAAGTATTTTTTCTGTTAATACTTCTCTTTCATCTAATCTTTTTTTCCTTGTTGTTATTCCAAGAGTACCATCTTCATAAATTATCTTGACTCTTGCTTGTATTTCTTGACCTGGATATATATAATCAAAATGTTCATTTGCTAATATTAATCCTCTATATTTCCCATCAACCATTACATTTAAAGTACCATTTTCACATGTATCATAAACTATTGCACTAACTTCATCTGATGATTTATAAGTGCCTTCTTCTGCCATATGTAAATATGAATCTATTCTTGCTGTACCTGCTAATCTATCTGTTTTATCTACATACATATAAAACAAGTATTTCTTGCCTTCTTTAAGTTTAAAGCTTTGTTCTCTTAATGGAATAAATAAATCTCTTTCAAGTCCCATATTTACAAAAGCTCCAATATTATTTTGGCTTACAACTTCTAAATAAGCAATTTCACCTACAGTTATAAGTGGTTTCTTTAAAGTTGAAATCAATCTATCCTTAGAATCTCTATAAATAAATACTTCTAATTTATCCCCTTCTTTTATTTCATGGCCTTTAGTTGCACTATTAGGAAGTAAAACTTCATCTCCAAAATTATCTTCAACGTAATATCCAAAATCCACCTTTTTACTTACTTTTAATTCATTATATTCTCCAATTAATATCATACTATTTCTTCCTCCATTAACTACTTAAATTGATATCTTAAGTAATTCTTTATTCTTTAATTTTTTTTGCTCAGTTCTATATACTCTAAGCAAGATTTTATATTGTTCTTAATTTCTTCCTTTGTTAAATTTCTCACTACCTTTGCTGGATTTCCAAGTATTAGAACTCCATCTTCAAATTTTTTATTCTGAGTTACTAAGCTCGCTGCGCCTACAATACTATTATTACCTATTTCTGCTCCATTTAATATTATAGCACCCATTCCAATTAAAGTATTATTTCCAATTTTGCAGCCATGAATTGTGGCTCCATGTCCAATTGTGCATCCATCTCCAACTTCTACGTGTTCATTTTCATCTACATGTATTATAGTATTTTCTTGAATATTTGTCTTTTCACCTATAATTATACTATTTACATCACCTCTAAGAACAGCACCAAACCATACATTTGTATTTTTTTTTAATGTGACATCTCCGATAATTACTGAAGTCTCTGAAATATAAACATCTTCTTGCACCGTAGGCTTCTTATCCATAAAATTTATTATCATAATTTATCACCTCATCCAATACTAAAGTTATTTTAACATTACATTGAGTTGTTGTCATTATTTTACCCATCTTTATAATAATATATATTATAAATAATTTTTAGGGGTATAACTTTGGGTAGAAAAAAGTCAACTAATTCTAACTTAAATATAGATAATTTAAAGTTTTATTATGGTATTCCTCATTCTCATTGCAGTTTTTCTACTGGATATGGAACTCCTGTTGAAGCTTTTGATTATGCAAGACATGCTGGTCTTGATTTTCTAATTTTAACAGATCATAATAATTACCTAACTAAAAATATACAATTAAAAAACTCTGAATTGAGTAGATGGGACACATCTCAATATTTAGCCGCACACTATAATAAAAAACATGAAAACTTTCTAGCTGTAATAGGTTTTGAAAGTAAAACTAACCCCTTTGGAGATATTAATATAATAAATTCTAATAGATTTTTTACTGGTACTGTAAATAATTTTCAATTATTAGTTATTTGGATGCTTAATAATCCAAATGCATTTATTTCAATTAATCATCCTCACAAAATCATAAAACAATTAGAGTATAATTCTATATTAAATAAAGTAATAACTTCTATCGAAGTTGGTAATGGGTGCTTTCCTAATAAATATGTAAGATATGAAAATTATTATTATTACTTATTAGATATAGGATGGAAGTTAGGTGCTATAAATAGTCAGGACAATCATAAATTGAATTTCGGTGATACTGAAAACTTAACATGTATGATTGCCCCTGAACTTACAACAACGTCTTTAGTTAATGCCTTTAGAAATAGACATACCTATTCAACAGAGTCTAGATCTTTAATTATGTACTTTACAGTAAATGATAATTTTATGGGTGATATGATCTTATTAGATAATAATGAATTACAATTTTCAATTTTTGCCAATGATCCAATTAATAAAATATTAGAAATTGATGTTATTTCTACTGGTGGAACCGTAATAAAAAGAATATCTGATTTAAATTTGCACAAAATAAAGTATTTATATAATCATGAACCGCTTGAAAATGAACTTTGGTATATAATAAAAGTTACTTTAGATAATAATAGAATTGCCATAAGTTCTCCTATCTTCAGATGCTTAAACATATAAAAAAATAGAATGTATAATTACACAACTTTATAGCCATATAAATTATACATTCTATTTAATCTTACTATTATTTATCTTTCTTTACTCTATTCGGCTTAGCTTTTGGCTTAATTACTATTTGCTTTTCCTTCTTTTTAGGACCACCTGTTTGCATAATGTCCATGAACCATAAAAAGAATATTACTGCAAATATTGATATTCCAATTGTAAAATATTTATTTATAGCCCCTAAAAATATTTGCGCTACAAACAATACTATTGCTATTGCTAATGGTATCCACTTATTTATACGTACTTTAGTAAATACATACTTTTTACATAATACATAGGCTCCCATTATAACAGCAAACATTGCTATAAATGAAAGAATTGTCATAAAAAAACTACTCATTGATCACATATCCTCCTACAAAAAGTCTATACATTTAATAATAATTTATATGTAAATTATTATCAAGCATTCCTCTAACTTTATTTAATATTTTTATGACTTAATTATAACATTATAAAGTTATAATATTATCAAAATATCAATATTATAAAATTTATTTTCCCAATCTTATAGTTTTCTCTTTAATTTTGCCTGTATATTTGATAAAATAGAAAAAGTATATTATATGAATAATACGAGGTGATATTATGAATTTAAACGCAAATACTAATTTAGATGAATTAGATTTACAAATACTTGCTCTATTAATAAAAGATTGTAGAACTCCATATTTAGAAATAGCAAGAATATGTCATGTTAGCGGTGGAACTATTCATGTGCGAATGAAAAAAATGGAAGACATGGGCATAATAAAAGGTTCAAGGATAATATTAAATCTTCCTAAATTAGGATATGATGTATGCTGTTTTGTTGGAATATACGTTGATAAAACTTCTTCCTTCAATGCTGTATTCGATCATATGTCAACAATAAAAGAAGTTACAGAATTACATTTAACTACTGGTAACTATTCTATGTTTGCTAAAATAGTTTGTACTAATATTTTAGATTTACAAGATGTATTACTTAATAAAATCAATAACATCGATGGAATACAACGAACTGATACATTTGTTTCATTATCCCAACCTATAGATAGAAATATATCTTTATAAAACATTTGGTAAATAATAAGAAATTTTTAATGTTAAATTAATATTATTTCATGGTTTTTTGATATATAATAAAAATTATGAACAATGAATAAGTTAATTTTTGGGGAGGGAAGTATATATTTGCGTACAATATTAAATTTTAATTATTATAATTTAATATATTTCTTTGCAATTTATTCTTTTGGTGGTTGGTGCGTTGAAGTTTTATATTATTTTAAGAATGAACGTAGATTTGTTAATAGAGGATTTTTGTATGGTCCCTTTTGTCCAATATATGGTTTTGGGGCAGTATCTCTTGTAGTATTTCTAGATAGTTATAAGAATAATATATTTACACTATTTTTCTTAGCAGTTTTATTAACTTCAATTTTAGAATATTTTACAGGACTTATATTAGAAAAAACTTTTAAAACTAAATGGTGGGATTATACTGAAGATCCATTTAACATACACGGGAGAGTTTGTTTGCTATATTCTTTAATGTGGGGTGTTGGGGAAGTTATTATAATAAGAATAATACATCCTATTCTTAATAATTTAGTTATGAATATCCCAGGAGTCTTAGGAGACATATTACTTTCTATTATTATTGTTTATTTTATTATTGATTTGTGTTTTACTTTGATTTCATTAATGGAATATGATAAACTATCATATTCATTTCAATTTGTATCAGTTAATTTTTTATTTGAAAAACCTAGTAATTTATTAACTTCTACAAGAGAAAAAGCTATTGATAAAATAAAACTTTTTGAATCCTTTATTGGTAAATTCAAATTTAATTTGAACATTAAGAATTCAAAATACAACTTTTCATATAACCCATTAAATAATATATTCAAATCTTTAAAAGATAAATTAAAAAGGGATTAAGGTAATTTAATAATTTACCTTAATCCTTTTTTTTATTTCATTTTCTTTATTTCATCAAATAACTCTATTGCTGCATTTCTTGGTCCCTCTTTTTCTTGTCCCACTACTCCTAAACAAGTTCTAATTTGGCCAACTTTAACTTGTCCTTTTTCAAACATAGTCTTAAAGTATTTATCAATAAGAATATTAGTTTCATCTTGTTTTTGAGCTGGACCAAAAGGATTGGCAAAGAAAGATTCTACTAGTCCTTTTTCAGTAGTTGTTCCTTTTGCCATTCTCGCTCCTGATTTAAATACTTTGATTGCCTCATCTGAATTTGCAAAATAATTCAAATATTTCCCATTATCTTCCACACCTTCATAATTATTAGCATAAAAGAAGAAATCTATTGGATGCCCCTTTGATATTTCTTTATATGAAGCTACTGGTACCACTAATCTTGCATTAATTTTATCTGGATTCATAAATATGCTTCTATCCATTTCTTTAAATGCATATCCTTGATCTAAATCATCTAATCTAACAAATGCTCCAATTTCAGTTCCATAACCTTTAATAACATTATCTTCTATTTTTAAGGTTCCCATATCATCAAAGATTATTGTCATATCAGAAATATAATCTTCACTTAAACTTCTGAAAGCTTCTAAACTTTCTGACTTACCTGCTCCACTATCTCCCATAATAACAACATTTGCTTCATCTCCACTTTTAAGAATAACATTTACCATTGATCCATGTATTGGTAAGAAACCTCTTTTAATCATAATTAAATTATAGAGAGTTAATGTCATCTTCTTTAAATATCCAAAATAATCAATTTTCTCAGAATGACTTACGTATCCAAGCATTATATCATTGGGAATATCATCGTAAAATACAGTTTTTAATTTTTCTTCATCATCCTTAGCTCCATACACATAAATTATATCTGGTTTTCTACCTCTTGTTTCTTCACTTCTTGCCATTTCAAATAAGTTACACAAACTTATTCCATGCTCCATGAAATCTCTGTGAAAATAAATAAATGTAAGTAATCCACCTATTTTTGCTGGATAGCAAAACCAATGTTCCTTGTTTATTTGAGCATATTTTAATGGATTGTAATCTATCTCTGTAAACATTCCATCCCTTGTATTTTTCTTTGGATAAGTAATGAATGGTGTTTCTAAAAGAATATGATCTATAAATGGAACTTCTTCTAGCACTTCATAACCATTTGGTCTTGCCCATTCCATTTCATGAATCATTATACAGGCATTTCCGCCAGCTGGTATTTGCCTATAAACTTTTGGCTTAAATCCTGCTACATGATGTTCAATTTTTCTGTATAAAGTTAAAATTAAAGTTGAAAAGTTAGCATTTGCTTCTGTAAAACTAACTGCTGCAAGACCTTCTTGAACTTTATATCTATGAACTATAGTATATCTTTCAAGTCTTCTCCAGAATAAATATAAATCCTCTATAAATGCTATAAACTTATCCCTATCTTCTAGCAATTTTGAATAAGCTGTGCTAACTTCTACAACTTCTTCTGCATTCATAACTGTTAAATATTTTATTACTATAGTTAAATTTCTTTTGATATCTAGCAAATTATCTGTATCTAAAGTTTCATTTAAATATCTATATGATATGGAATTTCTCTTTTTAGATTTTTTTAAATAAACCTCTAAAATTCGTCTAAATCCATCACTTTCTAATATAGATTCAAAATTATCACAGTACTTTGCTGTAAAATTTATCATTACTTTGTCATTACTAATGGAAAATTCTTTTTTCATTTTTTGACCCCCCATATGAAATTTTATTAGATGTAATATTGCATTTTTTCTTTAATTTCCACACATTAAATTAATTATATCATACTTTTTGCAATATTCAACCTTAGTTTTTTGCATTTATTGCGTATTTAATAAGTAATTACAAATAAAAACAAAGCAAGAATTCAAATTTATTTCCATATAAAAATGCATATATCCATTTTAACCCTGATTATACTAATATATTCATTCACAAAGAATTATATGAATATTATATTAATTTCATATGTATTTGTTCGTATTTTATCCTTCTTCTAAAATCTATATATTTTCATAAATATAATATTATATTTGTTTATAAAAGTATTTATAAGTATACAATTAATATGAACATATAAAAATTAGGAGGAAAATATTGATTTTATGAATAATAAATATTTCAGAAAAAAATATTCATTTATAATTTTCTTTATTATATTAGTTTCAACTTTAACTATGGGTTGTAATTTACTAAAAATTGGTTCAAATAAAAATACTCAACCTGAAGCTGATAAAATGTTCGTTCATTATATAGATGTAGGTCAAGGCGACTCTATTCTTATTCAAGTAAATAATAAAAATCTTTTAATAGATGCTGGTCCTAAATCAGATAAAAAAAAGCTTCTTAATTATTTGTCCGATTTAAACTTAGATAAACTAGACTATGTGATTGCATCTCATCCACATGAAGACCATATTGGAAATATGTCCGAGGTGATAGATGATTATAACGTTTTAAATTTTTATGCCCCCAAAGTTCAATCAACAACAAAAACCTTTGAAAAAATGATAGAATCCTTAAAGTCTAAAAACTTAAAAATAAATGTTCTAAAAAAAGGTACTGATTCTATTAACTTAGGTGAAAACACTAAGGTTACTGTCTTTTCACCAACTAAAGATTCATACGAAGATTTAAATAATTATTCCTCAGTCATAAAAATTGAATATGGAAAAACTTCTTTTTTATTTACTGGAGATGCCGAGGAGGATGTTGAAAAAGAAATATTAACTTCTAATGAAGATATTAGTGCTGATGTTCTTAAAGTTGGTCATCATGGTTCATCTACTTCTACTACAAAGGATTTCCTTAATAAGATCCATCCATTAATAGGCGTTATATCTGTTGGTCAAGATAATACCTATAATCATCCAAATAATGATACACTTAAGCGTTTAACTGAAAATAAGGTAACCATCTATAGAACTGATAAAGATGGGACAATAGTATTATCTTCTGATGGTTCTAATATAACAAAGAAATAAAAAAGTATCTCAAAATAAGTTTTAATTATTTTGAGATACTTTCTTTATTATCATCCTGTATACTTTCAACTTCTTCTTCAAAATTAATTTCTTCAATAATTTCTTCAAAAATATATTTCTTCCAATTTACATATATATAATATAAATTAATAACATCCTGTTCATTATAAAGAAGAATTTTTTCTATTTTTTCTTCTGGCATTCTTTTAAAATAACTTTTATCCTTCATAACTTTATGAAAGGTTTTTGCCAAATTAGAACCACTAATAACTTCTCCTTCTCTTATAATATCAAAGATTTTCTCTAAATTTTTTAATCCTATAGAAACCTTCTTATCTTTTTCATATTCCTTTTGAATATCTATAGAATCAAACTCCTCATCAAAATTGTAACATATACCATTCTCTTTAAAAAGATAATTAATAACCGTAAAATCATTATTACCTGAAAATGTGATTATTGCTTTCTTTCCATTTTTCTTCATTTTCATAAAATAATTTTTTGCAAGATATAATATATTAGTTGCTTCATCTCTATCTTCAATCATATATTGCGTAACTATAATATTTCTTGTTTTTTTATCGTATTCACATGCCCCAAACACGCCAATGCACTTTGGCTTTTTATAAACGTAATGTTCAAGATCAAAAAATATAATATCTTCCGGATTATACTCTTTGTTTTGGGACTTCATAATAAATTCATCACTATACTCTTCTATCTTTACTTTATTTTCACGAATAATCACAGTACCACTCTTTCCTATAAGAATTGTATATCTTCAATATCTAAATTATATATTACATCCTTTCTCTCAACTACAACATTAACCTTTTTTATTAATTCTCTATCTTTTAAAACTTTTTGCAAAAGTTCTTTTGTTGGATTCATGCAATATGGATGTTTTACGTTTTTAAACATTGTATAATCCCCTGCTGTATCTCCATAGGCATAACTTTTATCTAAATCTATATTATATTTATTCACAAAATCATTTATTGCTTTAGCTTTACTTTTACTATCCCACATTGGAATTACATTCCCTGTATATACCCCATCATCATCTATAATATATTTTGCACCTATGTAATCTGTAAATCCATATTTCTTAGCCATTTCACTAACAAGCTCTGAAGGAGACCCTGATATTATGACTAATTTATGATTATTAGCCAGATGCCATTTTATTCTATCCCTTGTAAAAGTATATACTCTATCGCCTTTTTGCTCTACAACTTTTTTAGCTATATACTCCATTTGATGTCGTTTCAAACCTTTAATAGATTCAATATATATATCAATCATCTTCAAAAGATAATTATCATAATCCCCTTGTCTTTTATCCCATTTCATAAAATATGGTCTTACATCATTATACCATCTTTCTTCACCTATAATCTCATATTTGACCATTTTTTTAAATACTTCTGTTATTAATCCTTCTCTATATAAAGTTCCATCTAAATCAAAAAATGCACCTATATTTGACATTCTATCACTTCCTTTACCTATGTATATTTAAAATAACACACAAGAATCTAATATATATTGGGTATGTTATTTAATATAATTTATTCTATAAAAGTTGAAATTTCATCTATACTCTTTCTTACTTTCTTTCTTAAATCATTATTTTCTGGATATCCTATAGATACTACCAATCTAATTCTTTTTAATTTGTTAATATTTAAGAGGTTTTTAAGTGCCTTTTCATTAAACCAGCCTAAAATACATGTTCCTAACTCTTGCTGCGTTGCGGCTAAACACAAATGTTCTGTAGCAATCCCAAGATCAACAGATCTATAATCTTGTTGTTTCATTAAAGCACCTGCACGTGAAGTAAGATTTCCACTTTCTTCAACAACAATTATAAATGATTGACATTCACTAGTAAACTTATTCATAACTTTATCTTGAGCACACATAGCTACTTTTGCTGCCAATTCTTTATTGTTAACAATAATAAAATGCCAAGGCTGACTATTGCATGCAGATGGTGCTATTCTTGCTGCTTCAATACATTTTATTAACTTTTCTTTTTCAACTGGTTTATCTAAATATTTTCTACAACTTTGACGACTACTTATTAAGTCAAAAAAATCTCCCATAAAATTTATCTCCTATTTTCTGCAAATTCAGTTTTATTAAATTCTTTATTTACCACCAATTAAATATCTGGTTATTTTTATTCTTTTAAATATTTCATAACCCCCGAAAGTTATAATAACTGAGCTTGCTAAAATTATTAAAATTGATACCTGTATAGGCAATTTATAATACTTAAGCAAGTAATATGAAATAACTACTATTATAGGCTGATGTAATATGTATATAGGAAAACAAGCTTTATTTAAATACCTCAGCACTTTGCCGTCCTTAGTCAAATATTTTTGTCCATACCCAATAATAGCTACAATTGTAGTTATCATAACACAATTTCTCATTAATGATAATAAAATTTCTAATCCTTTATTGTCTCCACTTTGTTCTAAATTATAGTGATGTATAATTAGAAATACATATAATAGAAATAAAACTGCTGTTATAATTAAGCTTTTCATCTTTTTTTTATCTATATATTTTAAGTAATCCTCATCACCATAAGTAATATATCCCATTAAAAACACTATTAAAAATATTAATATATTCTTTTCGGCAATTGCAAGTGGGGTCATATCTGCAATAAACAAAACTAATACAGAAAAAATCAAAGAATATTTGCCAGTTAATTTATCCTTAAGCTTTGATAAAAATTTTTTCATTCTTTCTTTTTTTAAACTTCTAATAATAAATAAACTAATTATTGAAATAATAAATAAATATAAAATAAACCATAAATGAGCAGGTCCTAGCCCTCCATCATAAGGTATCTTGGAAATAGTGGTCCAAAAATATTTATATTGTTCAAAATAAGTTCCTACAGACTTTCCTCTGCTTACACGTGCAAAATATCCTTGGGGAGGAACTAAAATCATCATCCCCAGTATAAAAGGTACAAGAAGCCTTTCTACTCTTTCCAATACATATTTCTTTTCACTCCTGCTATCTAGAGAAAATCTTGTAGACGCTCCAGCTAAAAAGAATAATACTGGCATATGCCAAGGAATACAAAATATGAATATTATTGTAGCTGCCCAGCTTTTACTATAATACCAAATATACCAAGGTTCATAATATGTAAATATTGAGGCAGTATGAAATACAAACAGCAATAACACGCCAATATTTCTTATCCAATCAATTTCGTTTCTTCTCATTCTTACTCCACTTTCTAAAAGTTTATTCTTCTATTAACTCATCAAGATTTTCACTTTTAACTAACTTAGGATTAGTTTCCTTAAACCTCTTTAAAAACTTTTCATAATAAATATTTATTGTTGCCATCGTAGGAGATCCAAGTAGCATTCCAATAGGCCCCCAAAAACCGCCTCCAATAGTTACACCTAAAATAATTCCAAAAGGACTAACTCCTACTTTTTTCCCTATAAGCTTAGGATCAAGATACCATGCATCAAATAAATGTATAGAAAGTAAAAGTATAAATACTATTAAAGCCTTCATAGGCGAAACAAAAACTGCAACTACAACACCAACAATTTCACCAATAAGTGGCCCGAAATAAGGAATCATATTAGTTACGCCTCCAATTAATGCAATTAATGGTGCATAAGGTTCTCCAACAATTACTAAGCCAACAAGTGCTATCATTCCTATTATTGCAGAATCAATTGCTTTTATTCCAATATAAACGCCTATCATTCTATTATATGTTCTAATAAAGTTTATTAATTTAGTTCCATTTTCTTCTTTAAGAATCATATATGTAATAGTTCTAGCTCCCCTTACAAACTTTTCCTTGTCTGATAAAACATAAATAGAAATTAAAAAACCTAAAATCACATTAAGTAAATTTGACGTAAATGATAATAAATACATAGCTAAATTTTGCAGCAAATCTATTGTTACACTTCCTATTTGACTAGATATCTCTTGAAATTTGCTTAAAAGCCCTGCTTGTATAATTAGACCTTTTACTCTTTCATTTTGGAGCATAGCATTAATCCATTTTTGTACCACTTCTACATACGTTGGCATTTCTTTAGTTATGTTCAATATGCTGTCTATTATACTTGGTATAGTGAAAAATAATATTATAAATATCAAAGCTATAATTATGAAATATGTAATTGCTATTGCTAATGCTTTTTTCATTTTTAAACTTTTTTCAAAAAAATTAACAATTGGATTTAATATATAAGCACAGATCATTGCATATATAAATGGAGACATAATGGATAAAATCTTTTTACCAAGGTCAAAGAAATAACCATAGTTATCTATAAGTTTATAACCAATTACTCCCATCAGTGCAAATATTAATATATCTCTATACTTAATATTTTTATTTATAAACAATTTATTTCAAATCCCTTCTCTCAAAAATTTTTAAATGAACAAATCATTAAATAGGATGATAATTCAACTTTATGTTTCCTTCGAGTTATACTAAGTTAACATATTTAGATAATAAAATTACACAATTAGTCTAAATTAAAATCTGAATAACATAATTCTTCATTTTATATGATTATAATTATATCATATATTTATTTCTTAATATTGCCTCTTTTTAAATATTCTAAAATTATCCTTCCAATTAAAAGACATAAGAAATTAACTAAACTATGCTTCAATATATTATTAATATTTGAGATTAAGATTGAACATCACTTATTTTCTTTGATTTTATCTTTTAGCATAATTTCCTGTAAATAAAAAATAGAGGTTATACTCTCTAGAGAGCTTTCCTCTATTTCTATTTGCCTTATAACACTCTAATAGAATTTTTACATTTTTTCTACTACATCTATTCCAAGTAATTCTAATCCATTTTTAATCACTTGTAAGCTGGCTTTTACTAAATTTAATCTAGTAGCTTTTAAATTTTCATCTTCTAGATTTAATACCGAATGTGCATTATAGAATTTATTAAAGCCTTTTGCTACTTCAATTACATATCTAGTTAATATTGATGGTTCTAATTTATCTAATGCCAATGTTATTATATTATTAAAATTAGCTATACTCTTAACTAATTCAAATTCTTCCTTTGAAGATAATTTACTATACTCCGCAGTTCCTGTGCAGTCTTTTCCTTTATTTAATATACTATTTCCTCTAGCATATGAATATTGTACATATGGACCTGTTTCTCCATCAAATGATAAGATTTCTTTCCAATCAAAGACAATATCTTTTTCTCTTGAATTTTTAAGATAAGTGAATACTACAGCTCCAACACCAATCTTCTTTGCAACTTCTTCCTTGTTTTCAAGTTCTGGATTCTTCTCATTTATAACTTCCATAGTTTTTTCAATTGCTTCACGAAGTAAATCATCAAGTAAAACAATTGAACCATTTCTAGTTGAAAGTTTTCTATCTGCAAATTTAACTAATCCAAAACCTACATGAACGCAATCCTTTGACCATTCATGACCGGCAAGTTCTAACACCTTAAATACTTGTTTGAAATGTAAAGCTTGTGGGGTTCCAACTACATAAACGCATTTATGGAAATCATAAGTTTTCTTTCTATACATTGCTGCTGCTAAATCTCTTGTTGCATATATTGATGCACCATCAGCCTTAAGTACTATACATGGAGGCATATTATAATCTTCAAGCATTACTACTTGAGCCCCATTACTTTCCACAAGAAGTCCTTTTTCTCTTAATTCCTTAACAACAACATCCATTTTATCATTATAAAATGCTTCACCAGCTAAAGAATCAAATTTAACTCCTAAAATATTATAAACTCTTTCGAATTCCTTTAAGCTTAATTCCCTAAATCTAGTCCATAAAGCTGTAGCTTTTTCATTACCAGTTTCTAGCGCTTTAAAGTTAGCTCTTGCTTCATCTTCTAAACTAGGATCTTTTTCTGCTTCTTCATGGAATTTAACATATATTCTAAGTAATTCATCGATAGGAGCTTTTTCTAAAGCTTCTTCATCTACCCATCTGTCATACGCTGATATAAGTTTACCAAACTGAGTTCCCCAATCACCTAAATGATTTAAACCAACTGTATTATATCCTTCTTTTTGAAACATTTTATATAAGGCATTTCCTATAGCTGTAGTAAATAAATGTCCAACATGGAAAGGCTTTGCTATATTAGGTGAAGAATATTCAACACACACTGTTTTCCCTTCACCAACATTTGATTCTCCATAGTGATTTCCAGCTTCTAAAACCTTATTAATTGTATTTTCTGCAAATACACCCTTATCCACAAAGAAATTAACATATGGTCCAAGATTTTCAATTCTTTCAAATCCCTCTGCAGACATATTATTTTTTAATTCTTCTGCTATCATATTTGGTGCTTTTCTCATAACCTTTGATAATTGGAAACATGGGAATGCATAATCACCCATTTCTGGCTTTGGTGGTATTTCAATTAAATTTTCTATAGTTTGAACGTCTAATTCTACATGAGTTTTTATAAGCTCTGCAACTTTGGTTTTATAATTCATAAATATCCTCCTCTTATTTTGCAAACAAAATTTTCTTAATATTAAATCTTATTCTAAAAAATAACTTGATTAAAATAAAAAAATTCATCTCTTATTAACAAAGAGACGAATTATCCGCGGTACCACTCTAATTGTATTTTATGCAAATAAAATACCCCTTAACTTTTAACGCAATTTTATTTGCGATCCTCCTTACTCAAAGCTCAAAAAATAAATAATTCAACATATAAAATATTGACTAATACTTCTTTTCTTAGTTTCAGGTGATTTCTCCAAGGCTCTTTTCATTATAATCTATCCACAAGGCTTACACCGTTCCCCTGCTCGCTTAAGGAATCAATTAAAGTACTTTCCTCTTCTTAGAATTTTTCAATATTAATGATAATAAATTATACAAATTATATGAAATTTTGTCAACTTCTTTTCATTATTTGTGATTCATTTTATAGATTTATCTTTATGACTTAATTATATATTGCAATTTAATTTTTACATTTCTAATAAATTTTCAAGAAATTATGAAGGAAAAGTGAGAATTGAAAAAGTGAATGTCCAAAAGTGAGAATCAAAATTTTACATTTTGTTTTTCGAACTTTTACACAGTGAATTTTATATTTGAAAACATGAACTTTCTACTTGGAGCTTTAATCATTCATTGTTAACTGTTAACTTCAATATATACGGGCTTTTATTTGCATATCCATTTAAATTCTTATTTAAATGAGTTATAATTATTATGTTTATATACTAAAATATTATAATTAAAATCTTAAGTTTATATTATTAACGAATATAGTTTTAAATTTTAAAAATTGTTATATGAGGAGTTTTAAAATGAATAAAATAGGTGTCATCTATATTGGAGCTAATTCAGTTAAATTTACATTAATGACTGTTCTTGATTCTGGCTATTACAAAATAATTGATGAAGCTAGCAGCGATATAAAATTGGCTCAAGATTTAATAGATAATGATACACTATCTGAAGAAAAAATCAAAGAAACATTATCAAATTTTCACTCATTTAAATCATTATGCAAAATTTCAGATGTTAAAGATATAATAGCTGTCGCTAGTTGTACATTAAATAAAGCTAAAAATTATGATTATTTTCTTCATTTAATAAAAGACGAATTTGATATCGATGTAACTTTATTATCGGATGAAGATGAAATACGCTATACATACTTAGGTGTAACAAAAAGCATCTATACTTCTAATTCCTTAATTGTAGATATATGTGGTGCTTGTACTCATATAACTTCAATAAAAAATGGACAAATTGAAAATAGTGTTACTCTGCCTTTCGGAAGTTTAAGCCACACTTATGAATATCATTTAGAAGATAGAATTCTCTATGATAATTTAAAAAGTTCTATTTCAGTTGTTCAAAATTCTTTAGATAACATTGAATGGCTTAATAAAAATCAATATGAGTCTATAATCTTTGTTGGTGGAACTGCAAGAGCTGTATGCAAAATCGACAGAGCAAAAAAAAGATACCCATTTGATATACTTCATAACTATACCTTAACTGCTGAAGATGTACATCAAATTTATAATTCCTTAAAATGTAATGATTACAGTCAGCGATTAAAGGTTCCTAGTTTATCCCCTGAAAGAGCTGACTTAATAGTTGGAGGCTTAACTATCTTTGATACTATACTTAAAACTGTCAATTGTGAAGATATAATAATTTCTGGCAGAGGTCTAAGAGACGGTTTTATATTTTCTTATATAGAAGATAATTATGGTCCCATAAAAAATATTCTTGATTACAACTTAAATGGAATAATTGATTACCTAAATATTAATAAAGAACGTGCGTATCGTATATTCAATATGACTTATAAACTTTCTGATGAATTAAAATCACTACATAGACTCGGAAATTTATATGATAACGCCTTGAAGACAGCTACATTGTTAAATAATTCAGGTATATCAATTGATTATTATCACCATAATATACATTCATTTTATGTAATACTACATTCAAACATTAATGGACTTTCCCATAAAGAATTAATAGTAAGTGCAGCAATTGCAGCAACTCATAAAAATAAGACTGCAGTACCACTTCCCGCATTTTTCTCTATAATAAGCAAGCTGGATCTTAAAGCAATAGATGCTATTGGACTGTTACTATCAATTTCTGAGACTCTTGATAGAAGCCTTGAAAATCCTATTGAATCCATGAATGTTGATATTACAGATGCTTTTGTACTAATAACATTATCTTCTGATTCAAATATAAGTTTTGAAATTAAACAAGCACTTAAAGTGAAAATGAAATTTAAAGAAATATATCATAGAGAACTTAAAATAGAACAAATTTAAGTATTAGCAAAAAGCCATATTAAAAGGCGTATATCCAAATTTTCTTTGGATATACGCCTTATTATTTTAATCACTAACCAAATCTAAAATAAATTAACCACCTGAGAAGCAAGAATCATTAACCCTTTTAATATAAAGCTGGCTGGTATTTGAATTATTCTTCCACCAACAAATATAAGTGCTAACATTATCAGCATTTGATATTGATAAAATTTTTCTTCATATCTATGAAAAGTATTTGGTTTTAAATCTCTTAAAAGACTAAATCCATCAAGTCCTGGTATTGGTATTAAATTAAATAAACCTATATTTACATTTACAACAACTGCTAACTGTATCATTGAAAATAATACTCCTGCTAGCGACTCTGGTAAAATCTTATATCCAAATCTAGCAAAAAGACCTAATATTACTGCCATTACTATAGCAACTAAAAAATTTGCAATTGGTCCTGCCAAACTTACCTTCAAATCATCCTTATAGTAGTTTTTATATGCAGATGGGTTAGTTTGTACTGGTTTTGCCCATCCAAACCTAAATATTAATACTGCTATAAACCCTATAGGGTCAATATGTGAAACTGGATTTAAAGTCAATCTCCCTTGAAATCTTGGTGTTTTATCTCCAAGCTTATCAGCAACGTATGCATGTGCATATTCATGAAATGTGAATGCAATAAGCATTCCTGGAATTATTAATATTATATTAAGTATTGAATCTCGTATCGAATCCATATTATCCTCCTTCTTGTTATGTATATGTCTTGTATTATAACATATTTCCTATAAACTCATACAGATTTTTATAGGAATAAAGAGTATTCAACCAAATTTAAAGATTGAATACTCTTTATTAACTTTTATTTTTCTTTTAAGCTCTTATAAATTAACTTTCCTTCAGTATCCTTTACCGCAATAAAATCTTCTTTTATTTGAACTAATTTACCTTCATATGCAAGCTCTTTACCAGTAGTTAAGTTTTTTACACTACCTTTAAGATTATCATTGATTAATATTTCACTTTCATTACTAAAATATAAATCATCGTTATTTACTACTGAATCAAGAGTTACCTTCTTCCATGTTGATGTATCTTCATCAACCTTACCATAAGTTATACTTGTTATTTTATCTCCATTAAGTTCACCCATATATAAAACATCATTTTTATCAATTCCAACAAGTGTTAATTTCTTATTAGAATTAAATCCAAGCTGCTTGCTAGGGTTAGTAACGTAGAACTTACCATTTATCTTATCTTCATATATTAATCTATCTGCATGTGGAATAACCTGCATATTCCCTAAAATCAAGGTCTTTAGAGTTACTTCCTTCATATCATTATTTCTATCTATTCTATAAACTATATTTTTCGATCCGCCTTTGTCTATATCTATATAATATACTCCTGTAAATATTGATGCACTTATTTTTTTAACTGTCATATTTTCTTGATATGTACAAATTTCTTTAACAACAGTTTCGGTAGAACTTTTTGCATTATATGTTAAAAGTATAATTTTATTTTTACCATCTTTTTTAACTTTCTCTGCTATTACTAATATATCTCTATCTTGAAGCCAATCGCAATAAAGAATAGTTCCACCATTTTCTGTTTTTACCTGAGTACTGGTTCCCGTTTTAGAATCCTGTAAAAACAAATTATCATTTTCCTTGTAAATTAAGTATTTACCATTATATGATATGGTGACATCTTTAACTGTACTTGAAATAGTTGCCTTAATATCTTTTGTATTATCTTTTTTAATGTCCATGTCCACTTTTTTACTTTCAAATTCTGATGTATGCTTAAATACAATATTATTTAAAACATATAAACCACCAATTTGCAGTATTATAGATAATATTGCCCATGCAATTATCTTTTTAAACACTTTCATAACCTGACCTCACCTCTTCTGTTTATTTAACAATAATTGCTGTTGCAATAGTTCTTTCTCCCATACTATTTGACGGTTTATTCATGATTTCTCCATCATAATACATAGTGGTTGATTTTCCACCATCTAAATTAATTGCATTAAGAGCACCTAATTTAAACATAATTTCTTGTACTTCTTTTACTGTTGCCCCTAAACTTCCTAATTCCCTACCATCGATAACTAAAAGAATTATTGAACCATCTTTCTTTTGCCCTATTGCAGTTTTAGGAGCTATTCCAAATCCACCATCGCCATTTATCTGTGTCATTTTACCATTAATAATCAATGCTGGATAAAAACTTACAGCTTCTTGAACACCACGTTCTTTAAGTTCTGCTATCGAAAAATTACCTACAACCATAGTACCATTTTTAGTTATACCAAGAGAAGTTGTTTTTCCTCCACCTAAATCATCATATACAACTTTTCCTTCATTCATAATAACCCCTGTTGGCAATCCACCATTTCCAGTCCATTCAGCAGAAGATGACTGATCTACGAATCCACCTCCATTAATTGCTGCAATAGCTCCATTTTTCTCAGCAATTTGAGACGTTGTTTCACCTTCAACTTTTAATTTAGACGTATAACCAATTTTAATTCTTGTTGGATCTTTTATTATAAGGTAGTAACCATTATATTTAGAATTACCATCCAGTGTATAATACTCTATAGTATCATCTTTAATCTTTGGAATGTCAATTTGTGATGTATCTGTTGTTTCGCTAGTTGTTTCAACTGAGTTTTGCCCTTGAATTGCTGCTATTCTTTCATCTGATAAAAACCATTTAGCCAAATATTGATGGCTTGCTGAAGTCATTGCTGCTCCAACATATGTACTTTTTGCCTTTTCAAACGGTCCATATAAAAGTATAAACGGAAATGTACACGCTGTGAAAAGAAGTTCAAATGCTAAAAATACCACTATTGTTTTAATTGAAAATTTCCTTGGTTTCTTCTTTACTTTTTTTACTCTCGTTTTATTTTTTCGACTCATATTTTTACTATTTTTATTTATTTTCATTTCATTATCCTCTCCGGAATGTCTTAAATAGACTTGTGTTTTGGTTATACCAAACTTTATTATATATTATTTCTTTTTAAAACGCTAGGACTAATTTATTTCTGACATAATTAAGCATTTATATATAAGTTTTTTATCTTATATTGTCAAATATAAGATAATTATCTTATATATCAGCAGTTTATAACATATATTTCAATTTTCTTCTTTTTGGCTTCTGTAATTATGATATAATGCATCTTAGGAGGGATACATTTATGGAAGATAAAATATTAAATGAATTAAAAAATGCTGAAAATTATATTTCTGGAGAAGCTTTAAGTTCAAGTTTGAATGTTTCAAGAGCTGCTATATGGAAACATATAAAAAATTTAAAATCAAAAGGCTACTTAATAGATGGAGTTTCAAATAAAGGTTATAAATTAATCTCTTCTCCTGATTTAATAAATAAAAGTGAACTTTTATCCTTAATAAAAACATCTATAGTGGGAAAAAATGTAATTTATTTTGATAATATAGATTCTACAAATATTAAAGGAAAAGAACTTGCTCAAAAAGATATTGAAGATGGTAGCTTAATAATTGCCGAAAAACAAACTCTAGGAAATGGACGTTTTAATAGAAAGTGGGTTTCTCCAAATGGCGGACTTTGGTTTTCTTTAGTTTTAAGACCAAATATACCTCCGACTGAAGCACCAAAAATCACTCAAATTGCAGCTGCTTCAATTTATAAAACTTTAAATGACCTTAATATTGACTCAACTATAAAATGGCCTAATGACATACTTATAAATGATAAAAAGCTTTGTGGCATATTAGCCGAAATGAAATGTGATATGGATCAAGTACATTATTTAATTTTAGGTGTAGGTATAAATGTTAATATTAATGAAAATGATTTTGATGAAAGCATAAAGTCTACTGCAACTTCACTAAAAATTCAATTTAATAAACAATTTAATAGAAATAAAATACTTGCAGAATTTTTAAACCATTTTGAAGTATTATATAACAAATTTTTAACTACTTTAGATTTATCTGAAACAATTTTAATTTGCAAAGATAATTCTAACATTTTTGGAAAAAAAGCTAAATTAATTACATATAATAATGAAGAAATTGTTACTTGTGTTTCCTTATCTAATGCTGGTGATCTTATTGTTAGAGATAGTGTTGGAAATGAAAAAGCAGTACTTACTGGTGAAATAAGCTTTAATGGAGTCAATAACTAACTTTCCTTTCTTGTTATGAAACAATTTATTTTAAGGTTAATAAATAGCTTTATAATAAAAAGGTGTTGTCTAAAAGTGATTTTAACTCCTTTAGGCAACTCCTTTTATTGTATTTATAGTAAAGTAACTTGGTTTTCTTTACAAAATTATTTATTTACTTATTTATTACTTTTTGAATATGTTCCCTTAATACACTTGCTGATTGTTGTAATCTTCTTAATTCTTTTTCATCCTTTAATTCTGGATTTACAATTCTTACAACGCCTTTACTATTAATAATTGTTGGTACTGCTAGATAAACATCATCAATTCCGTATTGTCCTTCCATTAAGCAGGATACAGTTAAAATAGTATTTTCATCTCTTAATATAGCTTCTACTATTCTATTTACCGCTAATGCTACTGCAAAATAAGTTGCATTTTTCCTGCTTATTATTTCATAAGCAGCATTTTTAACATCACTTTCTATTACTGCCTTAACTTCATTATCCCATTCTAAATTAAACTTTTTAGCATATTCCTCAAAGCTCTCTCCTGCTATACTTGCTGTACTCCAGCTTACAACTTCACTATCACCATGTTCACCTAAGACATATGCATGGATATTATTATTATTTACATTAAAATACTTACCAATAACATATTTTAATCTTGATGTATCTAATACAGTTCCAGAAGCAATAACTCTTTCTTTAGGGAATCCTGATAATTTATATGTTATATATGCTAAAATATCACATGGATTTGACACAATTAACAAAATTGCATTTGGACTTGCTGCTGCAACCTGTGGTACAAAGCCTTTAAATATATTATAATTTTTTTCAATTAAATCTAATCTAGTTTCCCCTTCTTTTTGAGCTGCTCCTGCTGTAATTATAACTATATCTGAGTCTTTAGTTTCTTCAATATTACCTGCGTATATACTAACTGGTTTTACAAAAGATGTGCCATGAACTAAATCCATAACTTCTCCCATTGCTTTCTCCATATTTATATCAAATAAACATATCTCTGTAGCCACACCACTATTCATTATAGCATATGCAGTTGTTGCTCCTACAAAACCTGCACCTATCACAGATATCTTACGTTTTCTTTCTACCATTTTATATTCCTCCTATAGTTTAAATTACTTTTATTCTTTCCAAATATCTAAATTTTATCGATTGTTAAATTTTTGTCATACTTTATTATAACCTATTTTTTCTTTTATGTAAATATTCTTAATTAATAATAATTATTATTTTATTAATAACTGATTTGAATTTTTCTATAAATGCTATATAATTAAATTTAGCTACATATTCGTAATATTTGGTGAAATTATAAGCTGGGCTTTTATGTTTATATTGCCCATATACAAATGGAGGTACACTTTAATGAAATTATTATTTTTTGATACAGAAACTACTAGCATAAAACCAGGCAGCATATGCCAATTGAGTTATATAATTGTTGATGCTAGTGTCAAACCTCAAGTAACAACTGGGAAGAACTTCTTTTTTACAGTTGATGAAATGGAACCGTCTGCTGAAGAGATCCATGGTTTTTCTTTAGAAAAACTTTATGATTTATCTAATGGACAATATTTTGAAGACTTAGTACCTGATTTTTTTGATGACTTTGTCAACTCTGATTTTTTAATAGGGCACAATGTTAATTTTGATGTTAGATTTTTAAAACATGAGTTAATATCCTTAGGTGAAGATTTTAATCCTAAAAATGTTTTTTGTACTATGGCATACTACCGAGATATATGCAAGATCAAAAAAGCTAATGGAGAAGTCAAAAATCCTAAATTATCTGAAGTAATTGATTGGCTTAATATATCAACTGAAAAAATTGCTGAAACATCAGAAAAACTATTTGAAGGCAGTGGAAACTATCATGATGCAAGATTTGATACAGCTGCAACTTATTTAACTGTTATAGAAGGATTAAAGAAAGGCTATTTCCCTAAAGGATACTTCTCAAATATTCTTAATTCTAAAAAATAAATATTTATCTATGGTATGGTTACCACCACCATAATTTAATCATATAATATATTACAATTTGAAAATTTACTAATTTATATTTCTTTTAACTTTTATAAAACCATAATATAATTTTTTTCTTTCATATATTATAAATGGGGTGGTTAAATGAAAAAATATATTTGTGAAGTTTGTGGATATATTTACGATCCTGAAGTTGGAGATGCTGATGGAGGCATTGCCCCTGGTGTAGATTTTAACAATTTACCAGATTATTGGGTTTGCCCTATATGCTCTTTTAACAAGGATAATTTTTCTGTTGAGATTTGAGTATATTATATCTTAACGGCAGCCTAAAAAGACTATAAGATTTTTTCCTATAGTCTTTTTGGTTTATTCAGATTTAAAAATTTAAATCTACTATACTTAGACAAAATTATTTAAATAACTCTTTTTGATATTTTTTAATAATTTCCTTATCCATAGGTTTTACTTCTTCTAATGGATACTTAATTCCTAAAACCTTGTATTTATTTGCTCCTAAAACATGATAAGGTAACAATTCTACCTTTTCAACATTTGGCACAGTATCTATAAATTCTTTAAGTTTCTTTAAATGTTCCTCTCCATCTGTTAATCCAGGAACTACAACATGCCTTATCCACATCTTAGTGTTATTTTTCTTCATTGCTTCCAAAAATCTTAGGGATTCATCAATTTCCATACCTGTAATATTTTTATATCCCTCTTTGGTAAAATGTTTTACATCAAATAATACTAAATCTGTATATTTTAATATTTCATCATAATCTCCAAAGCCATATCCTGAAGTATCAAGACAAGTATGCATGCCTTTGTTTTTACATAACTTTAATGCTTCAATAAGAAATTTAGGCTGCCTTAAAGGATCTCCACCAGAAAATGTAACTCCTCCTCCACTGCTTGCAAAGTAGGTTTTAAATCTTTCTATTTTTTTCACCAAATCTTCTGGTGTATACTCTTCTCCACCATCAGCACACCATGTATCTGGATTATGACAAAACTTGCATCTTAGCGCACAACCTTGAAGAAATACTACCACTCTTATTCCAGGTCCATCTACAAGGCCCATAGTTTCTATTGAATGGACTCTCCCTTTTACCATAATATCAACTCCCTTCATTAATCTAAAAATTAATATATTCCAATTAACAATGTACAATTAACAATTAACAATTAACAATTAACAATTAATTATTAATTTCTATTATTCTAATTTCAAATTATAGAATATCTTTATTATAATTTCATTATCTCAAAATTCTATTTATGAAATTAAATATTCTACTATAATTATAAAAAAACGGAACCTTAGATTAACTAAGTAAAAATTACTGTTTATCCAAGGTTCCGTCTCTATATTATTATATAATCCTAATCCAATTAATTAAATACTTTCATGGAATGTTCTGCTTATAACTTCTAATTGTTGTTCTTTTGATAATCTACTGAAGTTAACTGCATATCCAGAAACTCTAATTGTTAATGTTGGATATTTATCTGGATTTTCCATTGCATCAATCAATGTTTGTCTGTTAAGAACATTAACATTTAAGTGATGAGCTCCTTGAACAAAATATCCATCTAAAATTGCAACTAAGTTGCTTATTTTTTGGTTTTCATCCTTTCCAAGTGCATCTGGAACGATTGAGAATGTGTTAGAAACACCATCTTGACATATTTCGTTATATGGTATTTTAGCAACTGAATTAAGTGATGCTAATGCTCCATTTACATCTCTACCATGCATTGGGTTAGCGCCTGGTGCTAAAGGTTGCCCCTTCTTTCTTCCATCTGGAGTTGTACCTGTCTTTTTACCATACATTACATTTGATGTAATAGTAAGTGCTGATAATGTATGCTTAGCATCTCTATATAATGGATGTTTCTTAAGTTCATTTGAGAACTTAGTAACTAATGCTACTCCTAAATCATCTGCTCTATCATCATCATTTCCGTATTTAGGGAACTCTCCTTCTACTTCATAATCTGTAGCTATACCTTCTTCATTTCTGATTGGTCTAACTTTAGCATATTTAATAGCTGATAATGAATCTATAGCAACTGAAAGTCCAGCAATACCAAACGCCATTAATCTTTCTACTGAGGTGTCATGAAGTGCCATTTGGCCTGCTTCGTAAGCATATTTATCGTGCATGCAGTGAATAATATTCATTGTATCTACATAAACTTTAGCAACATATTCCATTACCTTATCATAATTTGCCTTAACTTTGTTAAAGTCAAGAATTTCTTCATCTGTAAGTTTTGGAATCCCTGGTACTACTTTAATACCCTTTAATTCATCTACTCCACCATTTATAGCATATAATAATGATTTAGCTATATTAGCTCTAGCTCCAAAGAATTGCATTTGCTTACCAACCTTCATGGCAGATACACAACAAGCTATAGCATAATCATCTCCATAAACAGGTCTCATAACTTCATCGCTTTCATATTGAATAGCATCTGTCTTTATTGAGATTTCAGCACAATATTTCTTGAAATTCTCTGGCAATTTATCTGACCATAAAACTGTAAGATTAGGTTCTGCTGATGTTCCTAAGTTTATTAAAGTATGAAGATATCTATATGAGTTCTTTGTTACAAGTGACTTACCACTTATGCTCATGCCTCCAATTGATTCAGTTACCCAGGTTGGATCTCCACCAAATAATTCATTATATTCTGGTGTTCTTAAATGTCTAACTAATCTTAATTTTATTATAAGTTGATCAACTAATTCTTGAGCTTCTTTTTCAGTTATTAATCCTGCTTCTAAATCTCTTTCAATATATATATCTAAGAAAGTAGAAGTTCTTCCAAATGATGTTGCTGCTCCATTATTTTCTTTAATACCGGCTAAATACCCAAAGTATAAAGCTTGAACTGCTTCTTTAGCATTTTCTGCTGGCTTTGAAATATCTACGCCGTATTTGTTTGCCATAGATTTTATAGCACTTAATGCTCTTATTTGTTCATTAACTTCTTCTCTTTTTCTTATTAATTCATCAAGCATATCGCCTTGAAGAGCATCAAGATCTTTTTTCTTTTCTTCTATTAAATAGTCAATACCATAAAGCGCAACTCTTCTATAATCACCGATTATTCTTCCTCTACCATAAGCATCTGGAAGTCCTGTTAAAAGTCCTGCACTTCTTGCAGCTCTTATTTCTTTTGTATAACCATCGAAAACACCTTCATTATGTGTTTTTCTATATTGAGGAAAATACTTTTCAATATTTTCATCTAACTTATACCCATATTCCTCTAATGAACTTTGAACCATTCTAAGTCCACCAAAAGGATTTACAATTCTCTTAAGCGGCGCATCTGTTTGAAGACCAACTATAACCTCATTATCTTTATCTATATAACCAGGTGCATAATTATCAATTCCAGATACAATATCAGTCGCTACATCAATAATTCCCTTTTTAACTTCTTCAACTATTAATTCATATGCTTTCTTCCATACTTTATCTGTTTTTTCAGATTTACCTTCTAAAAAGCTTGAATCACCTTCATATAATTTATAATTTTTTTGTATAAAGTTTCTTACGTCTATATCATCTTGCCAAGTTCCTTCTTTAAAGCCTTCCCATTGTTTAAACATTTGTTATCCTCCTTTATACTGTACAATAAACTAATTGTTATTTTTTTATCAATCAATTCATACCTTTATTGTATAATTTAATTCTATTTTTGTCAATGATATCTTTTATCACTTAATATTTATTATCATTTTTTCCAGGGAATTCCTCACTTTAATTATTTTAACAAGTAAAAAAGTCGGCTGTCTAGGCTTTTTGCCCAGACGGTCGGCTTTTTTTATAGTCATACTTCATGTGGTTAATCCACTTCCGTCAGTTATATGACCAATATCTTATATTTATCGTACTATGCACTTATAAATTTGTCAACACAAATGCTTTTATAAGCTTCAACTGCATGAGAAAAAACATCATCTATAATAGTTAATTTTATCAACTTTAAACTTGAGTCTAAATTACTTGTTATTATTTATTAAGTTAATTGTAAAACTTAAAACCTTTAGTCCATTGCTCATACTATAATCCAAAGATGGAATAGCTTTTACTCGAATATTATATTTTTACCTTTTTTTCTTCAAATCTTCATTGAAATAAGCATTATTTACTTATAAACTATTTCTGTATTTTTTGATTCGAAACATTGGATAATTTTTTTAAACTAATGACCAAACTTTTTAATAGTCTATTTCTATTATCTTCTAAATTTATTTCAACTAATCCATGTCTATTTTTAAATGCATTTTGAAGAGATAAATTATCAGTAAATGCCCATAACCGTTGCACCAAAGATGTGGTGTAGACTTATACTACAAATCCATATAAAAATCTTGCCCATCTTTTTTCCCTGTCCATCCCATTCCCCTATGAGGCGGATCCATTTACAAAGGTCAACCCTAATGGATCATCAGCAATTCCACCTTTTTCAGATATAAAAGTTCCCGCTCCACGTCTAATTTCTAAAATATTTCGTGAAACTAAGGCTATTATAGCTTCTCTAACAGTACTTCTTCCTACATTAAGTTTATCTGCAAGATCATATTCATTAATTAATTCTTCGAGATAAGTCTGTGAATGTGAACTATTAAATATGCTAACTCTTCATTTGGTAAATGTGTTTGATATTTTTCATAAAAATACTCATCAATCTTAAGGGAACAGGAAAATGCTTCTTTATATTTACTGCTTACTTGATCGTAAAGAATATCATCTGGTTCATTTAAAAGCCTATTAGCAAAATATCGTTCTACAAAATATTTAATATGCGTAATAAATCTTGAATAATGTATGCTTTCTGTGTCAAACCTATCTTTCATTGAATATCTAACTATATTAACTATAACTCCCACTAATTTTGCAGCTTTCATTGTATCTAGAGATTCATCTTTCTCATCTTGAGCATTTACTAGATGGAAAGCTATATTGGCTGCTTCTTCTTCCGGGAGCGAAATGTTAAATTTAGCATTCATTAACTTAATAGCATATAAACCTACTGCAAATTCTTTAGAATAGAAATTTTTAACTTCCCAAAATACTCTGTTTGTGATATTGATATTTTCAATAAAACGCTTAATAGCAAAATTCAAATGATCTGCTAATATAAAGTAAATACTATCTTTAAACTTAACATTTAATGCTTTCTTACCATATGTTATTATATCCTGCGTCACTTCTATAAGTTCTGGAGGAATTGCATTCATCAAGTAACTGACCTTCTCCAGTTCATTGTTGTCCACAGGTATGAACATCTGCTCAACATTCTGCTTTTCAATTATCATGCCAATTTTTTTGCCATAACCTATACCTTTTCCAAGCAGAATAAAGTTTTTACCTTTCTCGTCCTGTGCAAGAACTATACTTGAATTTAATACTTTCTCGATTGTATACAAAGCAACTCCTCCAATACTTTTTAATCTAAATCATTACCGTTACTTGCAATAACCTTTTTATACCATTCAAATGATTGTTTCTTATAACGCTTTAGCGTTCCTTTTCCTTCATTATCACGATCTACATAGATAAATCCATAACGTTTCTTCATCTCACCAGTACCTAATGAAACTACATCGATTGGTCCCCACCAAGTATATCCTAAAATATTTACACCTTCTGAGATAGCTTTTCCGATTTCCTTAATATGTGAACGTAAATAATCTATACGATATCGATCTTTTATAGTTTCATCATCTTCTAAGATATCATTAGCTCCAAGTCCATTTTCTGCTATGATTAATGGTACTTGATATCGGTCATATAACTGATGTAGCGTCCATCTTAATCCAATCGGATCTATCTGCCATCCCCAATCGCTGGCGTCAACATATGGATTTTTTATCCCGTCTAAGATATTCCCTTGTATTCTTTCCTCATTTGGATTAGTACTTACACAAATACTTTGGTAATAACTGAATGCACAAAAATCTACTGTTCCTTCTCTTAGAATCTGCTCATCGCCATCTTCCATCTTTATATTAATACTATGTTTTTTATAATATGCTTTAGCAAAAGATGGATAGTATCCTCTAACATGTACATCACCACATAGATAGTTTCGTAGCTGCATAGATTCATTAGCTAACATCATATCTTCTGGATTACAGGTTAATGGATATTGACATATATATGCAAGCATACATCCAATATTAAAATCTGGATTGATTTCATGAGCCAATTTTACAACTTTAGCACTAGCTACAAATTGGTGATGTAAAGCTTGATAACGCATATATTTTGGAATTTCCTTCGGCTGCACAGCGTTACCTTTTTCATCATATAATATTGCTCCGCCTTGGAAAGCTTTTATATCTAATGTTAAGCAATTAATTTCATTAAAAGTAATCCAATACTTAACATCATTTTTATATCTCTTAAATAAAACTTCGCAGTATCTTACGAAATGATCTATTAATTCTCTTCCATACCATCCATTATACTTTTTAGTTAAATAAAATGGCGACTCATAATGAGAAATTGTTACAAGTGGTTCCATATTATATTTCTTTAATTCTGAAAAAACATTATTATAAAATTTTAACCCATCTTCATTTGGAGTTTCTTCTACTCCTGTAGGGAAAATTCTTGACCATGCTATAGAAAAACGGAACATTTTAAATCCCATTTCAGCAAATAACTTAATATCTTCTTTATAATTATGATAAAAATCTATTCCATCATGAGATGGAAAATAAATATCTTTTTCAATATTTTCATATACTTCTCTTGTCTTATTAAAGGCGGCTGCACTTACATGATCTTGAGTACTTTCACCTTTACCGTCTTCTAAATATGCACCTTCACACTGATTTGCTGCAACTGCACCACCCCAAAAAAAATTTTTAGGAAATAAATCTTTCATTTCTATACCTCCATTTTTGAAACTTTCATAATAATATTTTCATTGTTATCTTTTAAGCACAAAGTCTTTTCAACTAAATATTGATCACTATTAGCAATAATAACTGGAATTACAGTATCATAACCTGCTGCTTTGATTTCCTTAAGATCAAATTTCATAAGCAAATCACCAGTTTTAACTCTGTCTCCAACTTTTACTTTCGCATCAAAGTGTTTACCATTAAGCTGTACTGTGTCAATTCCTATATGAAATAGAACTTCTGCTCCATTGTCTGCTCTTAAAGCTAAAGTATGTTTTGTATCAAATAGCATTATTACTTCACCATCACAAGGTGCATATAAATTACCTTCTGAAGGATTAATAGCTACCCCTTCACCTAATATCTTCTTAGAAAAAACATCATCCTTGACTTCAGTTAAAGAAATAATTTCTCCTTTTATTGATTGTTGTATACTAACTACACCACCAATATTTACATTTGTATTAGTTGTTTCTAATGTATTATTAGCTTCACTGTTTACTGAATCTTTAGCTTTTTCCTTATCCTCTTTCCATGAGATGAAGGTTATCACAAATGATGCTATAAAAGAAATAGCAAAACCTGCAATAGCAAAAATTATATTCTTGCTGTTTTTCTCATCTATAAACATTGAGATACTTGCAATACCAGGACCTACAGCAGTAAATGCTGCTACACCAAATAAACCAATACATAAACCGCCTATTAAACTTGATATTACAACACTAACAAGTACACGTTTTCTTTGCAATGTTACACCATAAAGTGCTGGTTCTGTAATACCAAATAATGCTGAAATACCAGCAGATATTGATGTGGATTTAAGCTCTGTATCCTTAGTACGAAGAGCTACTGCAAAACATGCACCACTTTCAGAAATATTGTGAGCTAGAGATGCAGGTAAATATAATAATTCTCTTCCAAGCCCAGTTATTGAAGATATTGCATATGGAACTAATGCTTTATGCATACCAGTAGCAATCATAAATGGAAGAATAGATGCAACAAGACCTACTGCAATCCATCCAAATTTATTGAATATAAATAATATTGCTGCTGTTAATACAGTTCCAAAGTAAAATCCAATTGGTCCTAAAAGTAAAAGTGTTATTGGGACTGTTAAAAGCAGTGACATCATTGGTACAAAGAAAATACGAATAGGTTTTGGTGAAATCTTAGTAAATAATTTTTCCATATATGCATAGAAAAGTACACCGAGTATTGCTGGGAATACTTGTGATGCATATGAAATATTTGTTATTGGAATATATAAAAAGTTTGCTCCCTTACCTAAAAGTGTTGTCATATTAGGAAATAGAAGTATACTCATAGCTGCAACTGCAACTATCTTATTAACTTTCAATTTCGTTGCTGTAGTAATAGCAACCATTATTGGTAAGAAGTAAAATACAGCATCACCAATGTAACTTATGATAAGATATGTATGTCCAGCCTTATCTATAAGGTTAAACATTGATAATAATAGTAATATTGATTTTAAAATACCGGCACCTGCGATTGCTGGAACTAAAGGTTGAAATACACTAATTATAAAATCTAAAACTATAGCTCCAATTTTTTTCTTATTTGCTGCTGCACCATTGTTATTTTCATTTCCGAACTTGTCAAACGCAAGCAGTTCATCATAAACTTCAATAACGTTGTTTCCTACAATTACTTGGCATTGAGCTGCCATAACTACGCCTAAAACTCCATGAACTTTTTTAAGTGCTTCCATATTTACCTTACTATCATCTGCAAGTGTAAAACGTAATCTTGTTGAACAATGTTCTAGGTGATCTACATTATTCTCACCACCAATAAATTTTAGAATGTCAGTTGCTGTTTTTTTGTAATCCATTTCAATTTCTCCTTTACTAATTTTAATAGGTTTACATTTTGGCCAAAACAATAACTAACAAAAAAAGACCCCTAAAAACAATATAATATCGTCTTTATGGATCCTGCCTGCATTACCAGTAACATGTCCCGTTCTTTACTTTGTTAACTTGATTATATTATATATAAATATAAAAAACAAGTGGTAAAAATCATTTTTGTAAACTTTTTCTTTAAACCTATATCTGCATGTGGGACACCTAAAATTATAATAGTTGACTTTAATCTTAAATTTATCTTATAAGTTCTGCTGTGGTTTAATTATAAAGCTATAATCAAAACTCTTCTTATCTTCTTAATTTTGATTATAGTTTTATAATAATTATTTCACTAAACAATAAGATTCATTGTGGTTAATGCTAAAATAAATCATGATTTATCTTTTTTATTAGATCATTGCTCCATCTTCACCTAATCTATATCCATCTATGGTCGTATTACTAACCATAACTCCAGATTGGTTTAAATAGTACCATTTCCCCTTATCTTGAATCCATCCTGTTCTCATAGTTCCATAGTTTACATCTGAAACAGGACTTAAGTAGTAAAATTTTCCATTCTCATTTACCCAGCCGATTTTTACCACTCCATTATTACCAAAATAATACCACCTATTAGACAAATTCTTCCACCCACTTATTGGGAGACCTGATGGATTTGTAAATACCACGTTAGCAAATGAATTACTAATTGGATTTAAAACATTATTTAACATTACTCTACCCGAAGCTTCTGAAGAATTGTTAGTTGGAGTCAATGAGTTAACGTTCACAATATTATTACTATTATCATTAGAAGCATTTTCACTTGATAATGAGCTTGAACTTAAGTCTGAATCATCATCATTTGAAGTATTTTTATCAACTTTACTTGTAATGTCTTCTACATTATAAGTAGTTCCATTTATTGTTGCAGTAACAATTACTTTAATATATTTGTCATTATCATTGCTTTTTAATTTATATTCTTCTTCATTAGCCCCATTAATATCACTATAATCTCCATCTTTTTTAGAAGCTCTTTTCCATTGATATTTTAACTCTGGCTTTGTTCCATCATACTTTGCTTTTGCTTTTAATTTATGGCCAACTTCTTCTGTTCCTGAAATAGACACTGATTTTAATGATGAACTTGTGCTTGTATTTGTATTTGTGGTGTTAGTATTAGTATTTGTGTTTGTATTGTTAGTATTTGTGTTCGTAGTAGTTCCTCCATTATCTGTTGTTTGATTTCCTTTAGTTACAATAACATTACATGTTGCACTTTCTGCACTTCCATTTGCTGCAATACACATTATTGCTGCACTTCCTACACCAACTGCATTTACATTTCCATTTTGATCTACTGTTGCGACATTATTATTATTGCTGCTCCAGGTTACTGATACAGCACTTGGACTTGTTGTTGCTGTTAGTGTTTTTTTATCCCCTACCACACAACTTAAACTATTTGAACTTAACGATACTTTTGTTGTGATTGGTACTTGGCCATTTAATATAATTTTACTTTCTTTTATGCCAATATTAATTAATAGACTCTTTGTTTTTTCACTCTCCACATAAAATAAAGTTTGGGCTTTAGAGTCAAATGCTCCCTTCTCTATATTAGTTACACTATTCGGAATAATTGCAGTTTTTAATCCATCGCAACTGCTAAATGCATCATCTTCTATACTTGTTACACTATTGGGTATTGTTAAACTTGTTATATTTTCACAATTCCAAAATGCGTTATCCCCTATACTTTTTACACTATTAGAAATAATTAAACTTGTTGCACCACTACAATTTGAAAATGCACTCATTCCTATAGTTTTTACATTACCCGGAATAACTATACTTTTTAAACTTCTACAACCTGAAAATGCATCCTCGCCTATATTTATTACACTATCTGGAATTGTTATTTGAGTTAACTTTACACAACCTGAAAATGTAGACTCCTCTATATTGGTTGTATTGCCAGGAATATTTATATTTATTAAATTATTACATAAAGAAAATGCTGAACTCCCGATAGTTGTTGCATTATTTGGAATAGTCACGCTTGTTAAATTATTACAACCAAAAAGTGCATAATCGCCTATACTTATTACACTATTGGGTATAGTTATACTTCTTAAACTTAGACAATTTTCAAAGCCCTGCTCTTCTATACTTAGAACACCATCTAGGATTGCATAACTTGTATTGCTTTTCCCTTCAGGATATTTGATTATTTTAGTTTTTAATTTATCAAATAATACCCCATCAAGACTTATATAATTGGGATTATTGCTATCTACATCTATATTTCCTAAACTCGAACAATCATCAAATACACAACTTCCTATACTTGCTACACCAGTTGGAATTGATATACTTGTTAAACTTTTACAACCATCGAATGCATAGTCCTTTATCTCTGTTACACTATCAGGTATTGTTATGCTAGTGCTATTACGATCTTCAAATGCATTATATCCTATACTTTCCACTGGAACGCCACCAATTGTGCTTGGTATAACTACTATATCGTCATCTTTATTATATTTTTTTATTTCTCTTGTCGTTGTATTAAATTCAAAATCCGCTTCAGCAGTAAAACTTTGATTTACAGATTTATTATTTCCATCTTCTGCAAATGCAATTGTAGTTGGCACCAAGCTTGTACACATAGCTAAAATTAGTACTTCAGCCATTAATTTTTTTCTTCTTTTTATCATCTTGTATTTCCACCCTTATTTCTATCGTATATTTTTTACTTTAATCTTATATATAAATTCTAATTAAGATTCTATGTTTAAATAGAGAATTAGTTTTAGAGCATGCCAAAATCATTAATTACGTTATGTATACAAAAAATTAAATTTATTTTTTCATAATCTCTTTTCCAATAGTGTCCTTTATTTCTATTTTATTATCTATTTGGTATATTTTCAAGTAAAATGATTATAATGGAAAATAATTGTTCAAAATAAATTAATCCGTCTTTTTCTTTTTGCCCTAAATTAACATATTATGTTCTTTCATAGTATAAAATCTCGCAAACAAAAATGCTGGATAAAATAGCTGTTTTTATCCAGCTATCTTATCCAGCTATTAAATGATGAATTTATTACATGTTATTCAATCCATGATGCTACATATTTATATTTATTATCTTCTTTACCACTTAACACCTTAATTTCACCTTTTAATCCTTTTTCTTTTGCAGATAAATAAAAATGACATATACAAATTCCAATATCAATTCTACTAATTTCACTTTTGCCTTCTGAATATATATGATAAATATTATCTTTTTTTAGTATCCTCCAAGGTTGTTTATTCACGGCTGATGGAGAAAGACGAACCATTTCTAAAACCTCATTATACTCTTTAGCTTCTTCAGTTGTTAGTGAAGTGTCAAAATTCTCATTAAAAAATATTTGGGCAAAATCTTTTCTTTTAAATGCATTACTTCCAAACATTCTTGCTAAAATAGATTTTTTCCCTCCCTCAATTCCTACTGGTGATACTACTTCCAATATTTCATCTTCTTTTAATTGCATTGCTTTTGCAAAATTACCTTTGTTAAAGGTTCCACCTAACCAAACAGTTCCGAGTCCTAACGAGGTACAATACAATATTACCTTTTCAAATAAGAAACCTAAATCTTCAAGATCATAATTACTTTTTTTATAAGCTACAGCCAAATAATAATTTGCACCTTTTATTACTCCATAGGTACCTAATTTTATTGCTTTATCTGTATCATCTTTTTGAACTAATTGTATTTTAACCTTTCCACCAAAAGGACCTTCTGAATTATTAATTTCATCTAAATACGCTTGGAGTTTTTCTTTCGTCTCCTTTGATATACCTGTGTTTTCATAGTTCCTTACAGAATGCCTCCTCTTTATTATTTCACATATTGGTTCATTAAATGTATTCGCCATTCTTACCTCCTTAAAACGTCACTACCTATTTCTATCAATCTCAAATTTTACATTTACCATCTGAACAGTTGCTGCCATTAGAATCTCCATTGTCTTCATCTCTATCTTCTGATAAAAATTCTGTTACTGCTCCTAAAAGTTCTTCTTTTTTTACTTTCTCAAGTACCTCTAAAAATAATTCAGATGGTTGCGCACCAGATACTGAATACTTATCATTAAATACAAAGTAAGGAACGCCGCTTATTCCTAATTTTGAAGCGTCCTCTTCATCTTTTCTTACCTCTGCCCCATATTTATCTGATTCTAAAACCTTTAAAACTTCATCAATATTAAGGCCTACTTCACCAGCAAGATTAGCTAATACTTTGTAATTAGATATATTTAAAGAATCTACAAAATAAGCTTTTAAAAGTCTTTCTGATAATTCATTCATCTTACCTTCAGTTTTTGCATAATGTGATAATCTATGAGCATCAAAAGTATTTGTTGGGATTAAATCATCAAAATTATAGTTAAGATCAACAGCTTTAGCTTGTTCTACTAGTTGATCATTTGCTGCTTTAGCTTGCTCTAATGGTATTCCATATTTTTTTGCTATTATCTCATGAATATTTTCATCAAATTCCTTTTTAGATGATGGATCAAGTTCAAAGCTTTTAAAAACTAATTCAACCTCGTCCTTATGTTCAAATTTATTTAAAGCGATTTCTAATCTCCTTTTGCCTATATAACAAAATGGACACATAAAATCAGACCATACTTCTATTTTCATTGCTATTCCTCCTTATATTTTAATATATTAATACATAAACAACAAAAGAATATTTAGTATTTATTATTTTTGAAATAATTTTTAATGTTCTATATAAGTTCTAATAAAGTTTCTACATTTTAGCACATAGCCTGTCTATTGTTTGTGTAGGAGCTTTATTTATTGTTTCAATGAAATTTTGTATAGCAACTCTAACACCAACCAAACTTTTAAAGAA